>Ga0307515_10000127_pt1 | contig 182858 bp, 171 predicted proteins | sample 17_EM_MG_FD_194513 | JGI IMG/M metagenome (GOLD analysis project Ga0307515, IMG submission 194513) | Populus trichocarpa ectomycorrhiza microbial communities from riparian zone in the Pacific Northwest, United States - 17_EM | ecosystem: Host-associated > Plants > Roots > Unclassified... | reverse complement strand
AGGGATGACTTAACTTTGTGTTCTTGCGATGATGGTAGAGTTGTGGACGAGAAAGAGAGAGATGGCGGATGAAGATGACAACGAGAAGGAGGATGTGAAAAGCTATGAGAAATCCGGAGTATGACATGCCTTATTGAGTTTAGAAGACCTCGTACTGGTGAGATTACCCGCCGGATCGGGACTCATACCTGCCATATCGGGGATGGTCAATTGACTTCACACGATATTCTCTAAGTCCCAGTTTCTCATGATGATTTCCCCCTTCTCCTGTGATCTCTCTCTGTCTTGTGCTCAACTCTACCATCACCTAAGAACACGAAGTTAAGTCATCCCGCGCTATCTCTCCATGCCATAATCATGAGTTAACACTGAGTACGGCATACACCAAGTACAGCATCATCCCAAGATCGACAGTCTCCCGCTCCCAGCCAGTTTCTCATCTCTTGGCGGATGTTGTACTCAACTCTCTGCATTCCCACAATTACAAGTTAACCAATGAATCGAGTCTCAGCTGCCGTCAGGCCTCCCTCCAAATTGACCGCCTCCATGTACTCCTCCAATCTCGCTCAATCATAGCCTGCAGGTGCATCTCCAATCCCCCTCGGTTACAGCCTCCGAGTGCATCTCCACACTCAATCGATCACGGCCTGCAAGTGCATCTTCTGAGTTCACTCGATCTCAGCCTCCAAGTGCATCTCCAAACAAGCTCGATCATGACCTCACAGTGAATCACCAAACTCGATCGATCACAGCCTGCAAGTTCGCACGATCATGGCCTCTAAGTGCATATCTCCAAGCTCGCTTGATCACGGCCTCCAAGTGTATCTCCAGACTCGCTCGATTATGGCCTGGAAGTTCGCACGATCATGGCATCCAGGTGCATCTCCAAACTCGATCGATCACGGCCTGCAAGTTTGCACAATCATGGCCCGCAAGTGCATCACCAAACTCGCTCGATCACGGCTTCCCAGTGCATCATGAATCTTGATTGATTACGGACTCCAAGTAGATCGTTATGGAGCGACGGTGGGTGTAAGGAGAAACTCAGGTAATGGAGGTGGAATGAGCCTTCCGGAGTAGATAGACAGAATCTCATTTTCATCTCATCTTGTCATTCAACAAAAATACCCCTTCTATCTTTCCCAACTTTTGGTGTAACTCGCGCTTTCCGAGACTTCATGGATCCTCACGTCTGGGGAGTATCATATCTTCTCACGTTCTTCTCGCTCTCCTCGAGCTTAATGTAAAAGGAACGCAAGGAGAGATTTTTGCAGTGTCATGCATTGCTTTGCAATCCCGATGAAAGCGTGTAACCAATGAACCCAATCCGACATATGGTCACAGTTGGCCACAACGCCAGATTGTTTGTTTGAAATAGGAGACTGACAGAGGGAGAACAAATGGCGAAATGGCGATTGGAGGGCCAAATGCAACGCGACGCGTGGTATCGACGTCGGGCGCAGAGTAATTACCCGCCTGGGTGTCTCTGACGGCTCTGATGGAGTGCATCCGCTCTGATGCAGCCATTCTGCCCGGACCGCAACGATTTTTGCTGATGCATTGCATGCATTGATAAAGGGAATTGAAATGTACAATGGGATGTCAGTATCATTTGAACTTAGACATACACATTCGAGGCAGTAATGGACCCAGTTTGGGCATATACTTGGAGGCCAGGATGGATGAAATTTAATGGTGCTTGGAGATGCACTTGGAGATAGCAATCAAGTAAACTCAGATATACACTATGAGGACATCATGAAGTGAGTTTGGAGATAGACTTTGAAACCGTAATGTTGCAAGCTGGGAGGGTGTGATCAAGCGAACTTAGACATATACTTCCAAGCCATAATTGTGTGGATTTGGAAATGAACTTTTAGGTGCGCAACCACATGAAAATGGAGGTGTTGTGGGTGGTAGTTGGTTTGGAGGCAGTAGATTTAATGGGAGGTGCGATAGAGGCTGAGATGTGATTTCTTAGTTAGCTTGCATCTGTAAAAATCTTGAGAGTACAGCACACATAAGGTGCAATGAGAGATGACATGAACAAAATGTAAAATTCTCCAGAAGCCCGTAGCAAACATCCAGGACACTCCACTTGATCTCACTGGTTCTATCAAGTAATTCCAAATACTCTCAGATCCCCCTGGAGCTAATCACAGTGCTCTCTGATGCTGTGAGAGTATTTTCAGATGGTTCTGAGATAACCAGCAGTTATGGAGGTGTATTCAAAATTCTAAGATGTTTGGCTTATTGGTTACTCAAATATTAGAGGAGCTGAGATTTCTGCAGAGCGCTACAGAAGATATTAAATTTTGTGTTGTATTCTCACAGCAGTGGTTGTTGGGGTTCCATAACCACAAGCCATTGCATCTATCCTATTAATCTTGGTCAAAATCACAAGACGATTCACTGCAGTACAACAAAGCATATATTATTTCTCTATGTCTATCCATATATACACATATAGTCAATCTGGCTGTAAACTGTATCCAAGTGCAGTCAAACAGATACCTGGAGATGCTGATTGAGTGAACTTAGCGATCCATTTGAAGGCTGTAATCATGTGAGTGTAGAGATGCAGTTGGATGGAGGCCATGATTGAGTAAACTTGAAGATGGACTTGGAGGCCAAGATCAAGTGATATGAAATATGCAGTTGTAGGCTGTAATAGAGCAAGATTGGAATAGCACATAGAAGCCATAATCATGTGAACTTGGATGCTGTGATTAGGTAAACTTAGAAATGTGCAGTCTCATTTGGAGATTATGATTAGGTGAACTTATAGAGCATGATCATGAAAGTTTGGAGATAAACTTGAAGGCTGAGATAATGTAAACTAACAGAAATCCATTGAGAGAGCAAATGGAAAGAACTGGTAGTATACATCCAGGTGGCTGATCCGGAGGTGGTTGATCTGGAGGTGGTCAAATTGTAGATGGTCAATCTGGCAGTGTTGAATCTGAATGTGGTTAATCTGATTGTGGTAGATCAGAAGCAAGGCAAAATGAAAGGTGAGACACTGTTTATAGGTTAACTCATATTTGCGAGAATGAAGAGATTGATGTACAACTATGTCCACAAAGAGGTTAGAGATGGGAGATGAGAAACTGGCTGTCAGCTGAAGACAGTAGACCATGGATTGATGCAGAACAGGGTGTTACCTTATAATTTTACCCTCAAATAATACACACATCAGCAAAAGCAAAATTTCCTTCATTAAATTGATTTAGTTTATAGTACCCACAAACTCAAAAAAATAAAATCAAGGTTTCCCTGAAATATGGCGTTCCTTGCACGTTCCAGAGTGTTCAATGAGTTGTCATGATGCTGCTTTCAAGAGTTACGACTAGTGTATCCACATTTGCGAATGTGACAACTAGAACTTGACGAAAAGTACACACTTCCTTCGGCATTATTACAAATCATCGCTCCACATACTCCTACGTCGCCCAATTCGATTTGTCCTCGCCATGATGATATTACTTGCACTGTATATTCAATGAAGTGTGTAGTTCTTGTTCTCGAAGACCCTTATGGCTCAATTTGACCAATGATACTAATCATACAGTAGTGGTTCATGATATTGAATTCGTCGATACAGGATTGTACAGTGCCATGCATTTGTACAACCATTGCGGGAGGGTGATGCATCATCGCAATCAAGATTTCATGCGTTTGTGATCGAACCTCAGCAAACCATCCGTTCTATAACATTTATTACTATTATGTTATATTGACAAAACCAGGAATAAAGTAGCACACAGAGGCAATCCAAAATCCGATCACTGACACCATTCCTGACCTCCGAGGGACATCATAACCTCTACAATTGTACTTCAATTGAGTAATCCCATATTCTCATCTCTGGTGATGTAGGTGATATTGATGATGTCGTTGCTGTTGCTGTTGCTGTTGCTGCAGGGGATCGGCTGGCTGCTGCTGGCAATGGCAGACCCACCCATAGGCGGAACAGCTGCAAATTGCTTGCTAGCTTCAGTAGCAGCAACAAAGCTGGTGAGATGATTGAAAGAATTGTTGGGCTGCTCAATCAGCTCCTCCGGGAGGTATTGAAGGAAGTCCCCATCGAAGCCATGTTGATCAATGTTCCTTTGTGCCATCGCTGGGTCCATACTGGTTGAGTGGATCCTCCGGCCAAGCATGCCGTGCATACTGTCTATTAGTTGCCATGAACTGCTGGTGAGGAAGCACGACAATCCGCCTCGAGATGACGAAATACATCTGTGCATGCATCGTCAACCGCATGATGAATGTTTCCTGTATCACACTAACATTGTGGTGCTGCTCCTGGACCAAACTCTGGCAGGAGCCTGAACTCGCCTGAGTTCCCAGCAGACAGATAAAGCTGGATCGCAATCGCGCTGAAGGCAATGACTGATGGGTAGTTTATATCAATCGATTATCTGCCTTTCATTCGCATTTGTCATATGCCATAGAAGTCTGTCCAGTGAATAAGATTCAAAATGTCAGTCACTGCAAATCGAAACTTGCACTCCTAAATTGATCATCAAGACAATACTTAAAGAAGAAAGGAACTTTGAACTTACCACACTAAAATTTGTGGGGCTTGTAAACCTGTTCTTGGCCAATAGCAAGGCAACCGTATTCCAGAACTCTTTAGGCAACTATGTTAAAAATCTGTAAATAGAGTCGATTGAATTCTTGCTGCAGTATACCATTGCTGCACAGGAGCAAGTAATCTTTGCGACAGCCTGACGCACAATATCTGAGATGAACACAATCATTGCGATTATTCATTTACCGCTGAAATGTAAGCACATGGAGGGTCTGAGTTTTTCTGGGCTGTATCAATCCTGACAATTTCCTCATACCAGCAATAATCAATCTGGATGGTCTTCACGGCATTCGTGGCAAAAGGATTCACAAACATCGCATAATCGAAAGCTAGAGGCTTTACATATGCCATGGCCATCGCCGGAATGCCTGAAAGCGTCGTCTGGGTGTTGTACTCTGCGCCGACGATGAGGCGAATGATATTTCCAACACTGGGCTCATCTCGCGACAGATTTCCAGCTTGCCATGCAACCAATTGCTTACAGGATTCATTTGAATCCATCCTTGAGAAGGTATATACATTAGCAGGCAAATCCAATTGGGTAAATGCTTGATCGAATACCGTACTGGATGCCAGCAGCGCAGGCTCACATTTATCCTCCCCGTCCAAAACAATATTGAGCTCCCTACACTCTGGATATAGGGGTTACACCAACTAGGAATCAATTGAGTGGCCGTGACATGGTATCCAAGTGTTGACGCGAAGGAATCCTGTGGTAGCTGCTTCCTGATTGCTTTGCTGGATGGTTATCGAAGAAGATCATCATCGGACTCTGAATTGTCATCTCGACAATCATTGTAATTGTCAGGTATCATGCTGAGATTGTCATCGAGATCCTTGTCATGGATATATCTGCTGCTTCGCCTAGTGCTAGACAAAAGAGGAGGAGGAGGAGATGTGCGGCACTGTCATGTCATGATTTAAAAAGGCAGCAAGTGATCAGTATGAAAAGATTAAAGGAGTGACTAAAGGAAATGTGAATGGATGTATAGTAAATGAATTGAAGTGTTGTGTAGAGGAAAGAAAGCGTTGATATGATTAAAAGAATCATCAAGATACGTCTTTGTATCCTGTCAACGATTCTAACATCTTGGCTTGTCCCACCACCCACTCTTCCAACTCCATGGATGGGTGGGAAGTCAGAACTAAGAATAGGAGGTGACAAGCATGCTGCAGGGTTGTTGATTGGCTTCCTTTGATGAAGATCATTATTGCAATGAGCTAAAAAGTTATTGCATTTCACTAATCATTCAGGCTAACTTCTGCTGGGCAAAGATACCAATCTACCAATTACATGATAGCCATACACAGAGTCCTATTGCTGCCACAATGCCATTCCAAATAACAAGCCTCGAATCCATTGATCCCAACATCGTGAACTCTCAACTCAGCCCTTCATGCATGAATATGACTGATGTAATAATACAATGAACAAAACACCAAAAAAAGACCCAAAACCCATCTAAAAAACCCCAAACTATCAGCCATCCGTCCACCCTCCACAGTGCCAGGAACATACCCACCCACAACACAAAACTTTGAACAACTATCCAGCCTGTGCATACCATCCACACAACAAGAAATTTGCAGCTGGGCAGCCCCCCGTATGCTTCTTATTGGCCAAACATCCTGCAGAGGGAGGATTCACAATGCCATTGTGCTCCTGTAGGCAAGCGACATCCACCTCTGCAACATTGCTTTGCTCATAATTGGCACAGAGCCCAAGAGCCACGTTTTGGACAACTTCAAGGTACCGCTGCAGTCGGATGATTGGAAGATTCCTTTCGGAATTTCGGAAGCCTATTTTCGTTGTCGGAAAGCTTCTTGGATTCGTGCGCACCATCTTAGTATCATCATCCGATTCCTCCCAGATATTGTCGACCATATCTTCGGCTGACGGTGTGAGGATGTGATCTAGCGGAAGGTAGCAGCGGCCACGATGCAGAGGTATCTAGGCACCAAAAGTGCCGACCGCATGTCAGCCACAATGAACAAAGTCACAAAGCGCGTGGTTGTTTGATGTCATCGAGGACTTTCCCCATCTGGCAGCAGCATTGTTATCGATAATTGGGGTAACATTACAGGCATGCTTGCCACCTTGTCCATTAGGCTCCTCCCTGCAGCGCCAAAGCTCTCAGATTTTCCAGCTTCGGTCTGGCAGACCTGTGATTGCAGGATTCACCATTGGGAAAATGGTCATATCGAAGATTGATGTAACTATTCAAAGTGTCACTTCATCATCCCCACGTCATTGCCAGGAGAGTAGCTGAGTATTGATTGCACCCACCCTGTTCCCAGTGATGTCGGGATCCACCTAGGCGATGGTAATGTGAAATGGCTCAATAACGGAATCAGTCGAGGCGTTGCAACTAGTTTTAGGAACAGGTCCAGGTAACCCACCAGCGGGGTGGGTTCAGACCAAAAGAACAGGTTGGTTTGGTTCTAGACTCATCCAAAAACCTGACCCACTGCCTCTTGATGGGTCAAATCCGGACCCGTACCTGCCAACCCAGGTGTATTGCCAGGTTTGACTAGACCCGTCAGTTCCAATGTCCTGTTCTGCGTTTCGGGTCTTTCTATTCATGGTCGCATTCTGATATCGTACAGATAATTGCACAATATTGACTATGGTAATGAATTGTCATTTTCTGATCTATCGACAGCCTTTATATAGCAAACAAGTACAGAGACGCTCCCTACCCCATCCGGAAAATGAGCGTCAATGGAGCGTCGACAATTGATAGTCTTGCATCTTGGGTAATCGAAGTGGCGCTTCATCACGTGTATCTTAACAAGTGATTGGCAGTCTTTAGGAGCAAATAGGCAAGCGATATTCCCACGATAGCCTCCTGAACACTAACAACTGATTTCATTTACAAAGGTGCAACTAAGTGTTGAGGAGCGTTTTAGACAACAAAAACGGCCAAAGCTGAGTATATGAACTTTAACAGCCACAGCGTGCTTGGATAAACCATGATCGAAGGCCCAAGATCGTTGACACTCCGTCGACGCACATATTTATGATGGGGCAGGGAGCGTTTCACTTTCCTCTTTGCCTGTAAACGATGGTAACACTTCCATTATGTGTATTCCCTACCAAATTACGTTTTTATTACCCGATTTACAGGACCAAGACTTGTTGACACTCCATTGACGCTCATTTTCAAAATGGGGCAGGGAGCGTCTGGCTTTCTTTTTGCGTATAAAGGTTGTCGATGCTGTCGTTATATATAACTACTACAAAATTACTTCTCAATTACCAGACTAATAAGTAGCGTTAGCAACGGGTCCAAATTCCCTGGTCGGTTCCAGTTCCTGTTCGACCCAAAACCGGACCGTGGCAATGGGTCTTTCCATACGAAAAACTGGGCCCATTGGAAATGGGCCGGTTTTACCACCTAAAACCCAGATTTTCAACATCACAAGTTTGCCTGCAATTAAGTATTTGAGTTCTGATCTTATCACAACATGATCAGTATGTAGATTGTGCAGTTCTAGCCGCTCTTTCACCTCCCGATCTCAGATATGTGATCTGACCAATACTCGTTGAGTCGCTATCGAAAACCGCCTAATTTCGCTTAAGATTTGCCCATTTTTCACAGCTACTCAATGAATATCAGTCAGATCGCAAATCGGAGAGCTGGGGGTGAAAGAGCGGCCAGAACTGCACACTCTACGTACTGACCATGTCACCATACGATGAGAACCGAAATGCTTAAATGCAGGCAAAGGTGTAGAAACCATAAAGTTGGAACCACAGTCCGGTTACCAGCCGGCTGACAACCTGCAGGTTTATGCCCAGTCTGGGTAACACACCTGCCAAGACAAAGCGGGTCGGGTTTTCAGTTGGGTGTGGAACCAAACCAAATTGAACCGCCGTCCAAACACCGGACCACTGACGTGTTACCTGGATCCGTTGCTTACACCACTAACATGACGTTCAATCGTTGATGCTCTGTTGACGCTCACTTTCAAGATGGGGCAGGGAGCATGTTGCGTTCTCTTTTGCCTATACAGGGTGGCAACACTTCCATTATGTGTATTCACTACCAAATTGAGTTTTTAATACCCGACTTACAGGAATACACATCGTTCAGACTCTGTTGACGCTCATTTTGCCATGGGCGTATCCGCAATATGGAACCATTCACCTTGGCATAGTATATCAATAATGGTCTTGTGGCAGCTGTTCTGTGCTGTTCATGTACGTTCTCCTTTATTACTACATTGTTCTTTGATGATGCAGGCAAATATACTCTTTGAAATATACTTTAAAGTGTCCACGAATTGTAGATAATGATAATACCCAAATATCCTGTTCCCTTCAGTCAACTCTTGTCTTCACTGTCAGGTACACTCAAAAGGCTGCTGTCATCTACAAAATGGCTGTCAGCTGCATTACCACGCAGCTGATAGTGTACTAACCCGTGGATGGACCTTCATCAATCAGCAAATCTGGAATCAAATTGTTATCGCACATGCGATCCTTCGCATTAGGATCAAGATTGAAAGATCGAGCGCTGGTAAGCGGGGTATGTATATACAGACAACCGGGTGGCACACTTTCTGTTTCGGAGTGTTGGGTTCTCTCACTGTTATCAGGAGGTGCAGGTGGCGTTCCGGGCCTCGGTGGTGCCGGTCGTGGTGGAGGTGCACCTGGGCCTTTGTGCCTCCAGCGAGTCTGTGGTTTCTTTGCTATGGCATTGTGGCAAGGAAGTCAGCCATCCGATTGCTTTTCACGAATCATTGCAGTGTGTCTTTCAATTGCAGCCTTCACCTTGTTATGCCCCGGAAAGCCAACACCCCGCATCTTTTCTTCTCGGAATTCAGCGTGAGGTTTCTTGACTAGTTATCACGTTTGCTCCATTGTAGCGTGCGAAAACCCTTCCTTTGCCATTTTGGCCATATTTAGGGCAAGACGCATGTCGGACTGTTCAAGCTGTACCTGACCTCCTGGTCTTGCCATAGTAGCTGAGATGTTGAAAACCTAGAAGAAATCAGTTGCTGCGTCTGAAGTGAGATTCCGCTATTACCTCAACCATATACGACCCTGTAGCCTCCTCTAAGGTCTTCAATGCCTGTTTCGTCCATTCCCGGGGATGTTTTTCACGAAATTTGTCGGCAAACATCCCAGGACTGACATCATCATGATGTTCAAATTCGTGGATTGTGGGGACAAATGCCTGGGTAGACAATGGAGGTTCCCTGTTCCGGGCAGTAATAATATTGGTCATGGAGCTTTCTACGTACCCCAGCTGTGGGTTACATTGTTAGTTGACCATCATCTAGATCGGTATGGATTGACTCACATCCAATCCCATGCTGCTTTATATTCTTGCTGCTTACGGCATTACGTACCATTTCTGAATGCACATCCTGGGTCATATTGTTGGTGGCTACAATTGCAGCATCGCGGTGTACTTACAGGTGTCAGGGTTGCTGCTGTGTCTCACCGGGTGGCGCAATAGGTGAAGCGCCTGTTGTTCGGCTCGATTCGGCTCTAATTGCACCTGGTTAAACTGTTTCTGGAGCCATGACCTGCTGGTGTGGAATGGTGAGGAAGATGATCATGAAAAGAAGTGGGAAGTTCTGAAGATTATATAGTTAGCCACAAGTCAAAATGGAATGAGTAACAGCTAACTTGCACCTTCAATTCAAGGTGAGTCCGGCAGCGTATGGCTGCACCGCATACAGCTGCAGTGGATTCCAACGGTCCCACAATGTGCAGTAAGTCAGTCTGATGATGTTTGTTTGTTTCCAGGGATACATCGTGAAGAATGACAGCTGAGATCTCATGTTCGGTAGATATAAAATGGACATTCTTCAACGGGAATGATGTCTGATGATGATTACCTCAAGTTATCTCCGGGATCATTCATGAATCACACAGTAACCCTCAAGTCATAATGTACGGTTAGCATGTCTATTCCCAATGATGTGACGGTTAAAACGCTGATTTTGCTTTGTACAAATTGATCAAACCTACCAACCTTGACATAAATGACACAGCTTGCCTCCATGTGGTCCATATCTTGCAACATCCAACATCTCGCCCAACAACAAGGTGAACACAAAATCCAATGGTCAATGCTGCCAAACAGAACCTTTCGCCACTTGTGGCGGGCAAATACGGCAAATCAACAAAGCAATCCAAACGACGACGTCTTTAAGCGAATACAGGCAAAAGTGGCTTGGAGGCAGAACAGGTCGAAGCGTTGGGAGTGTTGCACAGCTTACAATCCAAAAAGAAGCTTTCGGCCCAGAAAAGACAGGAAACACACTTTCAAGGCAACAAAGGGAAAGAGAAATGGATCGAGGGTTATGCGGATAGAGAGACCGCAGTGGGAAGACAGCGAGTTCAGGACGCAGAGATAGTGATTATGCAACACCAGGAACATATAATAAATGTTGAAAAGCCACGATCGACAATTAGAAAGCCTGAAACAACATTTTAGGAGGTGTTGAATGCTACCTGAGACAGTTGGAGCAATCTTGCAAGTTCCAATGTTGAGGAGGAAGGGGAAGATGAAGATGATGATGAAGAAGATACAGAGGTTGACAAACAGACCAAAGATGACGAACCTGGCTGGGTGATGGGCACAATGTCCAAAACGGTACAGCAGCCCGTGGAGAGCTTTCTGCAGCAGCAGATGAGACTCAACGATCTGACGCAACCGGGAGGGGGGGATGTGGCTGACAACTTCCGTGAGAGAGACATGAAGTGCAGGACAACTCAATTGAAGGTTCCGGCAGTTGTGAAGCCCCAACAGACACGACAGCAGCCACACCATAACTGACAACATTTGCACAGCGTATGCAGGGTCTTGATATCATCCCCGGACGATCACAAATGCCGCAAGTGACGTCTCGACAGGGAAGTAGTCCAATGATGCTCGGTTCAGACAAACCTCACGCAGACAATGACATAGTATCTCTGATGGCCGACGCCATGTCCAATTCGTCACACTTGGAGATATCGAAGCAAGTTCAACCCGTATTCTTGTAGCCATGCATATAGCGCCCATAGCTCACTACCATGGAGACAACAGATTCGGACGAAGACACGGTAACAGCTCTGGTGTCCCCGGAGCAGTATATAACGAAATATTCATTTGTGATGATATATCTCAAGGAAAAGCAATTTTTACCTACTATATTACGTGCCAACTTTTTCTGGATTTCAGTGACCAAATTGTGGGACAGGATTATTTGTCAGTGTCTGTGCAAGGGTCATACGGGCCGTGCGAATGTTCTAGACTCCAAATCAAGTTGATTGATAAACAATGAACTGTATATGGTGTTGCCTGTTACGGTTATATGATAAAGCAAAACCTTAATTTGAGACGAAATTTACTAACAAAGTTTAAGCCAGTGATGTCATACAACTCATAGAAGGAGTGGTCAAAGCAAATCTCACACCCGGATAAATGACAGCCATCAGGCTGCATTAATCCAGGCAGCAAACTACCTAACTCTCCGCTTAGACTGCCTGCACATGGTCGAGAAGTTGAAAATTGATTATGGTACCCAATGCAAATCGAGGGAAAAGAGGTGGATACGAAATGGCGAGGACGTCGGGCTATACTTATTGAAAACTAGTGGATGCATTTTTATGCGGTAACTTGCCAGCCGAAAGCGCTGAAACGCTAAGGACCTATGTTATTCATCATGCAAATGACATATATAGTGGTGGCTCAGAAACGGAGATGTCTCAAGCATTTTGGATTCAAATAATGATACATAGCAACGGGATACTGGCTGCCAAAAAAGACTGTATGCATTTTATGTACAATTGTTGATCACTCAATTACTGTTAGTATGTGTCTAAGGTGAGCCCAAAGGTGAGCATCAACGGAGCATCAATGATGTTTGGCATTGCATCATGGAAAATCCAGAGAGTTTCGCTACAACATTAACACATAATTGATCTATGGCCTGCCTGTGCAGTCAAAAATGGTTGCGACAACATCGCTACTATATCCTTACAATGAGTGTCAACAGAGCGTCAATGACCTTTGACCTTGCATCTTGAAAAATGCAAGAGCTGAGTGGCGACATTAAGCCATAGTTGAACTATTGGCCGCCTCTCTAGGCGAAAATGGTTGCGATAACATCGCTACAATGTCCTAATAATGAGGGTCAATCGAGCGTCAACGACTTCTAGCCTTGCATCTTCGAAAATGCAAGGGCTGTGCAGTGACCTCAAACCATAATCGAACTATTGGCCGCCTTTCTAAGCAAAAATGCTTTCGACAACATTGTCACTATTCCCCAAAAATGAGCGTCTGCGGAGTGTCAACAATTTTAGGCCTTGCATCATGGATAATCAAGAGGCTATGCGACTGCATTTATCAATAATGGAACTATTGGCCACCTTTGAAGGCAAGAATGTTTACGACAAGATCATTACCATGTCCCAGACTGAGCGTCAATGGAGTGTCAACAGAGCATCAATGGAGCGTTAACCAAGCCTCAATGATTTGTGATCTTGCATCTTGGAAAATCTAACGGCAATGGAATGCAGATAACCCACAATGAACCCATCGGCAGCCTTCATTGGAAAAAATGCTAGTCATGATATCGCGTCTGCCTCCTACAATTGAGCACCCACACCGCGTCAACATTGTTTGTGGAGGCTCAGAATGGTACACAGCAATGAACTGCATTGTGCTGTTTCTAAATCGAGTTTCACGCGGTCAGTCTTTGCAATCTGACCTTCTATATAACTTCACAAATATGCATGCAATGTCTTACAGATCTGAATGTTTTACTTGTAGCAGTATAGTCAATATTTAAGAACCCACAGTCTACGTTGCTGTATTGTTACTTTCGGCAGTCTTTTGAGTCAGATTACCCAGCTTTCTAATTCCTACCCCCATGTCGGATTCAAAATCGTTGAATACCTCATTGCTTGAGGTTATCATCTTGTCCCAAAATGAATGAGTCTTTATTCTTGATTTGAGCGACCTTACTTTACAAATCATCTTCGATACTTGTTAGCCTTCAATGAATGTAGTCTCACACCGGCCAATTGCTTGGAATAATTCTAGACATGCGCCTTTGTCACGAATCTAGTTACACTGCAGAAATGATGAGACCGGCGGCCCTGGCATCATATGTATCATTTGTCTCCAACTTCTTCACCATACATCAGAACATCGGACTCGCTCAATGGAGAAACAGTTGCTGGCAAAAGCTCACATCGCAAAGTTAACCAAATCAAACTAGTCAGAGGTTATCGAATTGACTAGTTTGACAGTCGATGAAACAGCTTTGGCCATCCTGAAGAGGCAAGAAATTCTAGCAATCACAATAGCGAGTTCGCAGAGGAAGATAACATTTGACATCCAGGTTGATCCCTATTGACCGAAATGACAGACAACACGTTCTAAGTTGGCAGGCAAGGACTTGGAATCTTCCGAATTTCACTAAGACACGTGGAATCACTACCTCATCTTATGATTCGTCTCGGGTTATATTCCATGGAATGCTATATGAAATCTAGAGCTACGATGGTCATATAAGGCGTTACATGATGACATAGGGCTGACATCCACCACGACACTCAGCAACATTCGCCGGAGTGCATAAGCACTGACCTTTGATTCAATTGAGAAGCAATTGCCATAACGAAATAAAGTTACTTTAGATTTGCATCGATGTGCATCTCCAAACTAACTAGCCATACCGTAGGTCATTGCTTACTATATGTATCGGAATTGGGAATTTGACCGTTTTGAGCCTACCAGCGGCCTTTTGCTTCGAATTACGACTGATGATGTCTCCTCAAATTACTCGATGACAGGCGAGCTCCAATTGACACTAGAGTCCTTTGGAATCGAGTGGGCTGCATTAAGGGGCCACATACCATGCATGGCGCACGTCATACAGCTGGCTTTAGGTGCATACATGAGCAGTCTCGGTGTGAAAGGCCACACCATGTCTTGGGTAGCCCATGAGCGCAATGAGCAATTTGGAGAGAATGAAAGCATAGACATTGGGAAGAGTCAAAGGCTTCGAAAAGAGGGCAATGCTAGAATCAATAAGGTGTCGGCCATGCAACCAGGTTTATCAAAGATAATGGAGATTGTGTGTATTTCAAGATATTTTGAATGTGCTGAAACTGACCTTCATGTAGCAGAGAATGCTTGCTGCATTGATTACGCTAACACCTGGTCGTCCAAATGAGTTCATTGACTGTGACAATGCGAAAGTCCGCATCACGGTACTTCCAATTATCGATGTGAAGACACATTGGAACTCTACACTGGAGTTACACGGGCATGCATACCAATTACAGGAATTGACACGCGAGAGGCTTCAAAAACCAAAATACAGTGGTAACTGGCCACTCTCCACAACACAAGATGAAAGGACCATTGTGCAGTATGGAAGGGAAGTGTTGAGGCCATTCCAATATTGGACCCTGTGGATGTCGTAGAGGCACACAGTCACATGGCATCACGTTATCACAGTGTACAATGACATTTTCGATCACATCGATGGTATGATCCGAGCATTGGCCGAGGAAATGTCTCAATGGGAGGAAGACTTGTTCTTCGCTGTGAAGTTAGCTTGACAGAAGCTGTCCAACTATTACGCCGAAGTGACTCCAACGACGGGTATGCTTCTCATGTCTGCACATATTCTCGATCCATTCCGGAAGTCACGACCATATTGAATGTGGGGCAAGGGAATGGATATCAATCATGAGGACGAGACATTCTATACTACCCAATACCAAGAGGCATGTCTGAAGTATGTGGAGAAAGAATACTGTGCCTAACATCGATGTGTGCCAGTCAATAAACACAAAAGCTTACCGAGCAGCAACCTCATCCCCTCTGCAATGGCTTCACGATCCTGTCAATCATCCTCCGGTCCCTGTGATTCGTCCAGCAATGATCATGAATACTTTACACCTAACAATGTGGCTGAGACGACACCTGGACCAAGCGGTCGTGTAGCATGCTTAGTGACCGCTGCTAGGCTCTATCTGACTTTGCCGCCTGAAGAACCAATGTACGGGTGGCACATTGATTCAAATCTCAAGGATCACTACTCCGGCCAAATGGCGAGTAGCAGTATATTTTGGATACCGGACATAACCGACTGGTGGCATCAACAGGAGGAAATGCACTATAAGTATGCTGATCTCTCAAATGTGGTGTGCGACATATTCTCTATCATACCACATGGTGTCGGAGTGGAGGCAAATTTTTCCCTAGGCCGAGATGTCATCGGATGGAGGCAGTCAAAAACCACAGGCGAGACTCTTTGCAAAAAAGGCTTTGTAAGGCAGTTTGGTTGACCCAATAACAGAATGTTGGCAGGTGCCGACCCAGAATTGGATACAATGAACACCGAACATGACTCGAAAATGAAGAATGAGGCGGAGACCCGGAAACTGCACAGAATGGCCTAGGTTCACCACTGTTTGGAGATGTGGCTGGGCAGCCAAAACCTACCTGCAACCCAGAAGCACTCTCGCGCTCAAAACAAGCAGATGACTGCTGTGGGATACATTTCGGACACGGAAGAGATCGTCAAAGTATCCTGGTCACTCCTTCAAAATGATGGTGCGGCTGCATTGAAATTGTTAGAAAGATCTCCATTGCCACCACCTTTGTCTGCGAAGAACCTCCTTGGAGGACGAACTAAAATACTAAATGTCCACCGCATCCGAAGAATCAACCATCATCCGGTTGAAAGTGATGAGGATAGTGCATATGGAACCATTTTGGATACTGAAGATTAGCTTAACTGGAATGGGGACTTAGATAATCCAAATTACAGTGAAGACGATTGCGAGGTAGACATTGAATCTGATCTGGAGCAAGACAATAGCATCGAGGATTCGGAATGCCCAGAGCAACGGGATGTGAGCGCCGCTCTAAAAGTTCGCGGATTGATCCGGCCTACACGGAAGTCAAAGCGACTGGCTGAGATTGTGTTGATGACGGTTAATACAATCGAAACGAGGAGGAATAGGGGAGTGATGAAAAAGTAGGATGGAATGCGTCAATGGTTCACCAGTTTCTTTATGTATCTTGACTGAGAGATTGAGTTAGTGATATATTCTGGGCAAATGTTCGGCAGTAGCTTGTCAATATCGGTTGATAAACAGATGCATAGCTGGCGCAATTAAGCTTTTGGCAAGATACATAAATTTTAGTTGTGTGAGAGCAAACAGTGCAAGAATTTTACTGCGCTCGGCTTTGCCTCAGGGCTAAGTTTCAATGTGTGAGACTGACTAGCGATAAGTTCAAATCATGATAAAAACTATTATCGATGACAGCAAATGTTGAATGGACGATACTTCAAAATGAGTGTCAACGGAGCTTCAACAATGTGTGGTTTTGTAAGTACGGTAAACACACAGTGATTCGGTCGTTGTAATGCATAACCGATATATTGGCAGCTCTTGTCGCCAACAGAGACAGCCTCACGGTCACCGCCCCATTCTGAGAATAAGCATCAACAGAGCGTGAATCATTTTTAGCTACGCATCTTAGATAATTTCTGTTCCGATTGGTTGCAGACATCCATACATCATATATTGGCAGCCTTTACTGGGAAAAACTACACTGACATGATCCCTGCCGCATCCTGAGAATGAGCGTGGATGGAGTGTCAGCGATTGTTAGCTTCGCATCATGGGTAATTTATGTTCTGATAGATTGCAGACATCCATCTATCGGATATTGGCAGTCTGTACTGGCAAGAACAACAGCGACATGCTCGCTGCCTCTTTCTGATTATGAGCGTCAACGGAACATCAACAGCTTTAGTTGTTGCATATTTGGTCATCGAGGCATTGCGCGGATCTTCACGTTCATAACAGAATCATTGACCACCTTGGTCAGCAAAAGTAACATATATCAAAGGTACAACACCGATTCCAAATGAATCGATATTGCAAGCTGCAAAGCATGCAAAAACATATCATCGGTTGTTGAAAACGCGATTTTGATATGATACTGTAAACAAACTCCAAAAACACGAGCCTTATTTGAATTTATGGATGGACCCTTTGCGCGACCCGCTGACAACCCACCCGATTCAGAGGGGTTGGGATTTTGCCATTGAACCGTACCCAAGTTGACGGTTCGGGTTCATCCACAACCTGTAGCACCAACTTAGGAACCTTTCTCTTTGGACCCGGACCCGGACATGACGTAACAGTCCGGAACCATTTTGTACACTAGTCACAACAAATCCTTTTCCGCAACGACCTGAGAGCCGAGGTCTGTTCGTTGTCATCTGCTGTATTTAGACACCATCAGTAACAGCAAAAGAAGCCTCAGAGTGATGAAATACAATCCAATTTGAACAAATTCCATCTTCTGAATGGTGGTAGCTTGATCGTATTCTTCCTTTGGGGAAGACCAACCTCCGTGAACTCGTCCAGTGCTGCGTTGAGTTTCTGAATATCATGGATAGTCATGTCTGCCATGGACCATTTCCAAAGAAGCATATTAAACACCAGATCACTGATTCCAGTGACGCAAAGATTGATCAGGAGATCCCATTCTCCCGGGCCGGCACCTAGCTGGTTGCTGATACTCATGCACTGGGCAATCTCCCAGATCCACTCCCTCACTTTATTGTTTTTGCATTGTGTTGTCAAGCCAACCATCTCCTGCCAAATCACTATGTTGTGTGCTGCCAATTGATTGACTCCAACACTGGTGTTCTCGGCCCATACAGGGACTTGTAGAGTTGGCCTGTGGATTGTATTAGCATCTGTGACGCCTGATTTCGGCAACCAGAAGCATCACATTACATTTGAAGTTCTCAAACGTGATCAATGATTGAGTGGGGGATATCAAATGTTCATTACTCTGAAGAAGCGTCGGGAGTGTTGAATATATGGTCAAGGGTGATGCAATGCGGTAGCAGCAGTGAGGATGGTGCATCAAAGGATCTGGAGACTGTAAGTGAGGTGGGCAGGTAAGGCGAATATATATGTGGGCTTGGAGGGGTTATCATGATCCGGCAAAATTACCTTAGCTGCTATTCAGCTTGGAAAACTTTATCCAGCATCAACTAAGCGCACAGATTTGTCGACTGAATGCTTAAATTCATCACAAAGACAATATACTGCATGCTCTGTAGTCATATCTCACTCGTTTGACCTTGCTCTATTTCTGGTGCCACATGATGACATTGTGGGGTCAGGATCAAAGATGAATACATGGTTCATGTACGGTCCCAACCTAATGATAAGTTTAATCCATAAATCAGGCATTGGTGTTGGAGGGTCTTGTGAGGGTGCTAAACAATCGCTGCGACAAGCTGAATGCAGTGGCGGAATGCTTTGTGCAATGCAAGGGATGTGGAAACTCAGAGTGCGATTCTACACTTTTGAATCGTGTGAAGGAGGATGAGAGAAATCCTACCTGAGTGGCAGGACCACTGTATGGAAAAAGTAAATTGAGTTGCGGCTTGTTCCGTGGACCACCTGGCTCGCAATAGTATGAGCAGCTAACAACCCATCTAGACGGTTTACAACGTTGCCGCAACATTCCATTTTGGTAATGAAAAATGGATATTCGTCAAAACAGTCTTTAATGCCTGTAGTCATACTCCTACATCGGCGCTTACATTACTCACCTCTGTCACAACCACAAAGAAAGGATAGTATATATATCAGCCGAACAACTGCCACATGATGGTTTTGCAATCAAACACTATAGTATTTGGCTTCCAATCGTTCTTGAACCTCATTATTATCCATTTCATCTCACTTCTAATGACGATTGCAGCCATGAATGAACCAATGGTGATATTGCAGGCATTCATTCAGCGCAACCTCGTGTTCAAACACATATTTCTGGTACTCCTCACTTGGACGACTGTCTAGTCAGCAAGGCTAATTGTAAAGCGTATTTTGAGATCTTCGACAATGAAACAGATCCATGGTCATCATTTCCTTGCGAGGAGGAGTATCAATTAGCACACTGGTGCACCAATCACAACATCAGCAGAGCTACTATTAACAAGTATTTCAGGAACCTGATGATAGTAACTGTCAGCAACTTCACTTAGTCTCACCCTGTATTCAACTGGTTGAATGAAATGTCCAACGTGACGGGCATGGACACTTGGAAATCGGGCAAAGTGTGTCACAAGTGTTTGGCCGATCCAAACAAGCTTTGTGACCATGATTACACCTGTTTCTTTTACCTCAATCCAGTTGAATGCATTGACTTCCTCATGCAACAGCCTGCATTCAGGGCACATGTTCTATGATCCAGCAAAGAAATTCAATGATAATGAGGAATGTATTGACTCAGAGGTAAAATCAAGTCACTGGTGGTGAAATGAACAGGTAAATTATATGAATTTTGTCACAGCCATGATAGTTTTGAATGCCTGAATAGCTATGGGGGCCCCTTGGAGCTACGATTGTCCTTTTATTCTGCAGTTTAGACCAGACACATTTTACAAACTATTCAGGTGACCAGAAGGAATAGCCAATATATTTGAGTCTCAGGAACTTGGACTTGATGATTAGATCAAAGTCTGCGAATCTTGCTAGCATCCTTGTTGCCCTTGTTCGCATTCCTCCGAAATATTACTTTAAAAGACATGGACAACAACTGCTGTGAAGGAACGACAAATCAACAACCGAGAGGTTTTAAAGATGGTTTTCGAGCATATGGTGCCTCTTCTCGTTGCACTTCTCAACACTGGAAAGCTGATGTATCGTGCGGACAGTTCGATGCAGCAATGTAATCCTGTCATCATCGCATGCACAGCTGACTACGTTTGAAACATTCACTTGGACTCTATCAAGCAGCCCCATTGCACAGTGTGTGACGCACCAAAATTGTAGGTTGGAGATGGGAATTCAATCCTGTGGCAATTCAGAGACTATCCACTGTACTTCTAAAAGTTGATACTCACGACTGAGGGAGATGGGATGGAGAGATGGGAATACTGATAGCAATGGGTCCAGGTAACCTGCCAGCGGTCCGGGTTTTGACTGCAAAAACCGGTCTGTTTGGTACCTGACCAGTCCAAAAACCAGAGTTGCTGACCCTTGGTGAGCCAAAGCCGGACCCGTACGTGTCAACCCGTGGGTTTCGCCATGATTGGCTAGACCCATTTGTTCGGATATCCTGTTCTGCGTTTCGGGTTTCGCATTCATGGTCGCGATCAGATAGTCTACTGTTAAGGGGGAAATATTGACATTAGTACATCATAGTTGATTTTCGGTGAAATGGCCGCCTTAATGATCACATCGAATATACACATGCAGCCCACTACATCCAGCAAATGAGCTTCAATGGAGCATCAACAATTCTTGGTCACGTATCTTGGGTAATCTGGGGGTCAAGAGGTTGCCAATAGTTATAAACGAAGTATTGGCTGCCTTTAGAGGCAAAAGAGAAAGTGAAACACTCCCTGCCCCATCTTGAAAATGGGTGTCAACGGAGCGTCAACAATTCTTGTAAATGTATCTTGGGTAATCTGGGGGGCGACAGGTTGCAAATGGTCATAAACAAATCATTGGCTGCCTGTATACGCAAACAAGAAAACGAAACGCTGCCTGCCCCATCATGAAAATGAGCGTCAATGGAGTGTCAACGATTGTAGGTCTTCCATCATGGTCAATCACAGCGCGATGTGGCCATCATTGTCTGTATACGAGTTTTTGACTGTGTTTGTATGCTAAAAGGCTCATGAATACATAGTCGTAACTCTGTGAATGAAATGAGTTGTCACTGTCCTGGAGGATGTGGTGGGAATATACCATACATATATGCCTATACAGGCTGCTATCTTCTTGGTTATGGATGCTTGTGATCAAGAGCCACTGATATTACCGCAGATGCAAAACCAGAAATCGTTGACGCTCCATTGACGCTCATCTTCAGAATGAGGCAGGGAGCATGTCACAATGTTTTTAGCCTATAAAGGCAGCCAATACTTGGTTTATGACTATTTGCAACCTGTCGCCCCCCAGATTACCCAAGATACATTACCAACAATCATTGATGCTCCATTTACCCTCATTTTCAAGATGGCGCATGGAGTGTTTCACTTTGTTTTTTGACTATAAAGGCAGCCGATACTTTGGTTATGACTATTTGCAACCTGTCGCCCACGAGAGTACCCAAGATACATTACCAAGTATTGTTCATGCTCCGTTGACACTCATTTTCAAGATGGCCCAGGGAGGGTTTGACTTTCTCTTTTGCCTATAACAGCAGCCAATACTTCATTTATGACTATTTGTAACCTGTCACCCCACAGATTACCCAAGATACATGACCAAGAATCTTTGACGCTCCGTTGACGCTCCTTTGGACATGGGTGTATCCACTGTATACAATTATCAGATTTAGTCTAGTCTATCATTCCCATTGATTTGGCAGCCATTCTAGCGTTTTCATTGACTTTCCTCTTGATCACTCGATTGTTCTTTAATAATACATTTAAATCTATCATTTAAAATATACTTTACAGTATCAGCAAATTCAGGATAATATTAATCTCCAAAATCCTGTGCCGTTCGATCAATGCTTCTCATCACTGCCAGGTTCGCTCAATAGGCTGCTCTGGTCTTCAAACTTGATGTTAGCAGCATTACTTCACAGCAGATTGTGTACTAACCAGTGGATGTTCCTCCATCAGTCAGCATATCTGAATCAAAATCTGAAAGGTGCTGGCTATCCTGGGCACATGCATCGAGAGTAAACAATTTGGTACTGGGAAGAGAAGTATGTGACTATGCATATCCGGCCGGCAAATTGACCATTTCGGAATGTTGACCGCCAACAGTATTACCAGTTGGGGAGGGAGGTGTTCCGGGCAGAGATGGCGTCGGCTTTGGAGGCGGCGGTCAGTCTCAGTTGGGTATAGGTGCACGTGTACCGTTTGGCATCCAGCGTGTCTGCGGATTCTTCACTGTGCCCTTGAGGCATGGCAGGAATCCGGCTGTGTGGATTTGATGAAGCATTGCGTAGTGTGTTTCTATCGCAGCCGTCACCATTTATCCCGAGGAAACTCAGCAGCCCACTCGTGCTCTTCTCGGATCTCATTTCAAGGTTCCTCAATCAAATATTGTGTTTCCTTTACTGGGGCGCGCGAAAACCCTCCTTTGGCCATTTTGGCCATATTCAAGCCCAGGTGCGTGTCAGACTGTTCCAGCTGTACCCGACCTCCTTGCCTTCCCATAGTAGCAGAAATGTTGAAAACCTACAAGACATTAGTTGCTACTTCTAACAATGAGATTCGGCTATTACCTCAACCATATATGCTTCCGTAGCCTCCTCCGAGGTGATTGCAGCCTGTTTCGTTCACTCATGGGGATGCTTATCATGAAATTCATTCTTGAAGATCCCAGTGCTGACATCATCATGTGATTCTATTTGCAGACTGAACGGACGAATGCCTTGGTCGACCATGGAGGTTTCCCGTTATAGGCAGCGAGATATTGGTCATGTAGCTCTCTAAGTACACCCTCTCAACGTTGTACGGTTAGTTAAGGGCCGTTAACAACGATATGGATATAGTAACATCAGACTGCATGCTGTGTCATATCCGTGCTGCTTCCAGTCTTAGGGACAACATTTAAATGCACATCCAGGGTCATATTGTTGGTGGCTTCATTGGCAGCATCGCAGTGGACTAACTGGTGTTAGCGTTGTTGCAGTGTGCCGATGTGTGACGTATTGGATGACGCACCAGCCAATCAGATGGATTTGGATCCGCTCTCACCTGGCTGAGGTGGTTGTGTATCCATGATCTGTTGGTGTGGAATAGGAGAGGAAGATGATAACAAAAAGAAGTGGGAAGTCCTGAGGAATATATAGTTAGCCTCATGTCAGAATGAAACAAGTAGCAGCCAACATGCTCATTATACTCAAGATGAATCCTATTGCATATAGCTCCAAGTTGCAGGGGTTTCGCACAGCCCTGAGATGTGCAATATGTCGATCCCATGTTGTTTGTGTGTCAACAGGGATAAAATGAGGTGTGCGAGAGCCAACATCGCATGATTGTCAGATGTATGGAGGACATAGTACGAGGGAAAGGATGTCTGCTGATGTTTGTCTCAAATAATCCCCGGTATAATACATGAACCTGATGCTAACAGTCAAGTCATGTTGTACAGTTAGCCTAACTATTCCAGTTTGATTGACAGTGAAAAGTGACATTTTGCTTTGTTCAAGATGAGTAAACGTACCAACCTTGACATAAAAGCAGCACCTTGCCTCCATATTGTCCATATCATGCAACATCCAACATCTCGCCCAACATCAAAGTCAACACAAAATAATATGGTCAATGCTCCGTAAAGGCACTGTCCGCCACTGCTGGTGGGCAAATACGGCAAGTTGGCAAAGTGGTCCACCCAACGATGTCATCATGCGAATGAAGACAAAAATGGCTTGGAGGCAGAAAGAGTCTGATCCCTTGAGGCCTTGCGCAGTGTACGGTCCAAAACGAAGCTCATGGCCAAAAAACGACGAGAAACGCACTTCTCAAGAACTCAAGGGGAAAAGAAATGGATTGACGATTTTGTTGAGAGAGCAACCGCTGGTGCAAGGCACTGAGTTGGAGACGCAGAGGCAGCGGCTCAGCAAGAGCAGGAGGATATGATGAATGCTGAAAATGCGAGATTGACAAACAGCGAGGCGGAAGAGACTTTTCGGGAAAGGATGGTTGCTATCAGAGACAGTCTAGGTGATCTTGCAAGTTCCAACAATGGGGAGGATGGGGAAGATGTGGACAATGAAGAGACATAGCAGGGCAAACTGAGCGACGATGACGAACCCAGCTGGGTGATGGACAAAACCACCAAACAGGCTCCGCAGAGCATGGAGAGGTTGCGGCATAACCAGATGAAGCTTGATGATTTGTGACAACCGGGATGGGAGAATGCAGCCGAGTATATCCCGGAAAGAGATAAGATGTAAGGCAAATCGGAATTGATGCATCCGGCAGTCGTTCAACCACCAAATGGATGAAACTGCAGCGGCCCCCGCACCAACACCATTTGGAGAGCTGCTCGAGTGTCATGGGATTGTACCCGGAATATCGCAAATTCCGCAATGGACGTCTCGACCCGGCAGTAGCCATACTGGGCTTGGTTTGGTGAAGCTGCAGTCAAACACGAGTATACCCAGTCTTGCGCCCCCCGCTGTGCCCGATTCGTCACGTTTGCTGCCAGTGAAGCCTGTTGAACCTGTAAACATTAACCTGTGCATATATCCTCCCCAGCGAATGTCCATATAGAGTTCGGATTCGGACGAAGACATGCTGATGGCTCCTGCGTCGGTGGAGAAAGCAATATATGCACTGGACTTTATAACTTCATATCTCGGTGAAACGTAATGTTTTCCCATTTTAGCCACACGTCAGCGTTTTCTTGATTGCAGTGACCAAATTGTGAAACATAATAATTCGTCTGCGCATGTGGAAGGGTTGAACGCACAATGGGAAAGCTCCCGTATTTAAATCAGGTGGTGAGATGGCCAACACGTATGATTTGTTCCCGCCAGTTAATGTTAAGTGACAAAGCGAACGCTATGTTGGTGACGAAATCTACTAATGAAATTTAAGTGAGTGATGTCATACGTGTGATAGAAACAGCAGACAGTGCTTATTACAAATATGTCTGAACGACTACCGTCATGCAGCATTTAACCATGTATTCAATTGACTTACTCTCCGCACAGACCTTGTACACATGGTTCCGACATTTGAAATTGCCTATGGTACGTCATGGAAATTGAGGAGAAGTAGTTTGATCAGGAAAGGTGAGGATGTCGAGCTGTATTAACCAAAAACTGGTGAAATGATCTACATGTTGTTAATTGCCGGCCGAAAGCGCAGGCATGTGATACGGCCACGTCATCTCTCACTCAGATAGCGTGGACAGCGGTTCAGCAGAAATTGAGAGGTAACAGAGCTCCTTGATGCACATGATGATATTTACAAACACAATATTGGTTGTCAATAATGTGGATCCGATTCATTGCATACAATTATTCAGCGTCAGAAGGCTGTGTTGATGTGATTCATGTGTGTGTCAACAGAGTGTCAATGATTTTTGGTGCTACACATTTGGCAATCAATGGGCTGCATTGTCTCATCCTTCCAAAGTGAATGTCTCAGTTGGTGTTGTCGACGAAACGGCAAATTACACACATGTTGCCACATCCAAAAAATGAGCGTCAATGGAGTGTCAATGATTCTTGACATTGCATCATGAAAAATCCACAGGGCTGTGCGGCAACATTAACTCATAATCGAACTATCGGCTGCCTGTCTAGGCAACAATGATTGCGACAGCATCACTGCTATGTTGGGTAAATGAGCTTCAACGGAGTGTCAACATCGTTTGGCCTTGCATTTTGGAGAATCCAAGGGCTGTGCGGTGTCATTGACCCATAATCGAACTATCAGCCACCCTTCAAGACAAAAATGGTTTAGACGGAATTGTAACTATGCCCTAACAATGTGCGTCAATGGAGCGCCAACGATTTTAGGCCTTGCATCTTCAAAAATCAAGTAGCTTTACGACCACATTTATCCATAATCGAACAATCCACCGCCTTTCAAGGTCAAGATGCTTCCACCGACATCGTCGGGATTCCCCAAAAATGAGCAGCAGCGGCACGTCGAAGATTTTAGGCCTTGCATGTTGGATAATCACGGGGCGGTGCAGCCATAAATATCTATAATCGAACAATCGGCCTCCTTTCTAAGCTAAAACCCTTCCCACAATATCGTTACAATGTCCTCAAACGAGCATCAACGTAGCATCAACAGAGCGTCAACGATTTTTGATCTTACATCGTGGATAATCTAACGGCATGGGAACCCAGTTAACCTACAACAAACCTATCGGCAGCCTTGATTGGAAAAAATGCTAGTGACAGTATCGCGTCCGCCTCCTACAATTGAGCGCCCACAGAGTGTTAACACTTTTTGTGGACGCTCAGTACAGTACACAGCACTGAACTGCATTATGCTGTTCCCAAATCGAGTTTGACATGGTCAGTCTTTTCAATATATCCTTGTACGCCACTTCACAAATATGCATGCAATGTCTCACAGATCTGATTTTTCTGCATGTTGCTCTAGAGTCAATGATTAAGAACCCGCAGTCCGCGTTGCTGTATCGTTACTTTGGGCAGACTTTCGAGTCCGATTACCCAGCTTTCTAATTCCTACTGCCACGTCGGATTCAGAATCATTGAATACCTCATTACTCAAGGTTATGGTCTCTTCCCATAATGAACTTGTCATTATTCGTCATTTGAGCGACCTTACTTTACAAATCATGTTTGATGCTTGGTGGGCTTGAAGGTAGAGTCAAAGACTTCGAACTGAGGCAAATGCTAGAACCAATAAGGTGTCAGCCATGAGACCAGGTTTAGCAAAGATAATTGAGAAAGTACATATTTCAACATATTTTGAATGTCCTGAAACTGACCTTCATATAGCAGAGAATGCTTGCTGTATTGATAACACTGACACCTGGTCATCGAAACGAGTACATTGACGGTCAAAAAGCCAACGTCCGCATCGCATTACTACCTGTTATGGATGTGATGACATGTTGGAACACGACACTGGAGTTGAGTTTGCGAGCATACCGAATGCGGGATTGCACACCCAAGTGGTTCCAATATCCAGAATTCATTGATTACCGGCCACTGTTCACAACACATGATGGATGGATCATTGTGAAATATGACATGAAGGTATGGAGGCCATTCCGATATTGAACCCTGATGATGTCTACGTGGCATACGGTCACAATGCATCGCGTTATCACAGTCTACAATGACATGTTCGATCATATTGATGGCATCATGTGAGCATTGGCTAAGAAGAAGACTCAATGGACGGAAGACTTGTTCTTTGCAGTGAAGGTAGCTGTACAAATGCTGTCCAAATATTACAGTGGAGTGACTCCAATGACAGGTATGCATCTCATTTCAGCACATATCTTCGATTCTTTCCGGAAGTCACGATCGTTTTGGAAGTCGGACAAGGAAATGGATAGTAATGCTGATGAGGATATATCCTATACTACCCACTATGAAGAGGCATTTCTAGAGTATGTGGACAATGAATACTGTGCAACATATCAATGTGTGCTGTTCAATAAACTGGAATGCATTCCGAGCAGCAATCTTGTCCCCTCCATAATGGCTTCAGGATCCTGTTAATCGTCCTTTGATCCATATGATTTGTCCAGCGATGATGAAGTATACTTAACGCCTAACAATGTGGCTGAAATGACACCCGGACGAAGCGATCCCGTGGCACACTCAATGACCACCACCAGGCTCGATTTGAATTCGCTCTCTGAAGCGCCAAAGAACTGGGGGCAATTCAATCCAAATCTGAATGATTACCACTCCAACCCAATGCAGATTACAGTACATTTTGGATACCAGACATCACCAACCGGTGGCGCCAAGAAAAGGAAACGCACTCAAAGTATGCAGATCTCTCCAGTGTGGCACGTGACATATTGTCAATCATACCACATGGTGTTGGAGTGGATGCCAGGTTTGCCCGTGGGCGGGATGTGATTGGCTGGAGCCAATCAAAAACCACACCTGAGACCCTTCTTGAAAAAGTCGTTGTGAGGCAGTTTGCACAAGCCAATAACGGGATGTTGGCAGGCGATGACCCAATATTCGATACGAGAAATACAGAAAACGTCTTGGAAATCACGATAGAGGCAGAGGGATAGAAATTTCACAGAATGGCCAACGTGCACAACTTTTGGGAGATGTGGCTGTGCAGCTAAAACCTGCGTGCTACCCAGAAGGAATGTTGCGCTCACAACAAGCGGATGACAGCCGTGGGATACATTTCGGACACCAAACAGATCGTCAATGCATTCTGGTCATTCTTTCAACATGATGGTGCGGCTGCATTTAAATTGTCAGAATGATCACATGTGCCACCAGCTTTGTCTGCAAAGGACCTCCCTCGAAGACGAACTCAAATATCAAATGCCTGCCAAATCGGAAGAATCAACCTCATCCGGTTGAAAGTAATGAGGATAGCACACCTGAAAGTATTTCGGACACCGAAGATTGGCTTCACCGGAATGGCGACCTGGAGAATGCAAATGATAGCGAAGACAATTGCCCGGTAGACGATGAATCTGATATTGATCAACACATTGGCATCGAGAATCCGGAATGCCCAGAGCAGCAGGATGTGAGTGCCGCACCAAATGTTCAGGGATTGGTTTGGCCAACACGGAAGTCAAAGAGACAGGTTGAACAGGTGTTGGTGACGGTCAATGCAATAGGAACGAGGAGGAATAAGGGAGTGAATACATTGTAGGACAGAATGGGTCAATGTTTCAGGAGCTTCTATATGTAGCTTGACCGAGAGGTTCGGTTAGAGATTCATTAAGGGCGAACGGTGAGCAGTAGCTTGTGAATATCGGTTGAGAAACAGAGGTATAGCAGGTGCAATGAATCTTTTGGCTGGACATATCATTTTTAGTCATGTGAGAGTGCACAGTGCCAGAATAGTACTGCGCTCGGCTTTGCCACATCACCGAGTCTCCATCTCACCGAAAGACAACCAATACAGTCACACCATGAGGAAAACTATTATCGATGGCAGCAGATGTTGAATGGACAATACATTGAAATGAGCATCAATGGAGTGTCAATGATTGTGGTCTTGTAAGTACCGTAATTCACCAGTGATTTCGTCACTGTCATTCATAATCGATGTAATGGCAGCTTTTATAGGCAAAACAGACAGCACCATGAGCACTGCCCCACTCTTAGAATGAGGGTCAACGGAGCATCAACTATTCTTACCTTTGTATTTCGCGTAATTTATGTTCCGATTGGTTGCAGAGATCCACTTACGAGATATCGGCAGCCTTTGGATGCAAAAATAACAGCAACATGCTCACTGCCAAATCCTGACAATGAGCCTCAATGGAGGGTGAACAGTTTTAGGTCATGCATATTTGGTAATCAAGGCATCGCGCGGATCTTCATGCACATAACAGTGCCTTGATAGGCACAAATACAATACATCAAAGGGTAAACAGGGGTTCAAAATTACTCGATATTGCAATCTGCAAAACGTGCAAAAGCGCATTATTGGTTGTTGAAAACGCGATTTTATTAAGATACTATTAATAAACTACAAAAACAAAAGCCTTTCATGAATCTTTAAATGGACCCGCTGGGCGAGCCGCTGACAACCCGACAAATTGAGACTGGTTGGGAGTCACCCATCGAACCGGACCCGATTTGACGGTTCCAGTTTATCGATTACACTGACTGCCAATTTGGCAACGGTTCAGTTTGGACCTGGACCTGGACCTGATGTCACGGTCCTGACCCATTGCTAAACTAGACGGGAAGCAACGCAATATCTGGATGATCGAGTGATTGGAACATCAGACGGTGTCTTCTGCGATAGGTAATGCATCTCCCCGAGAACTCTTATCATACCAGATATGCTTGATATCATCACTCTCAGTATACTTTCGCATTTGATCGACTGGGTAATGTCCTTCCTCGATGCACATCCCAGGATTGACATATTCAACTATCTGTGGGCGATGATGCCTTCATATGCTGGCTTCACTCGATTGAACAAGCCATATAGCCAGGCGACGCAATGCAGTGGTATGGAGCTGAAAGTGGTTTGATGTGTGACTATTGCAGTATTTGTGGCGACTCTTTGAAACCCTTTGGCGTGTCAAATGATTCCCTTCAAAGAAGCCCTGTTGTGTGTGAAGAACTTCGTGTATTTTCATCTTATGGTATAGTACTGGTACTATACTGCAGCTACAATCGAGTACTTGGAGGATGATCTGGAGGAGTTTCATTGTCAGAAGGACGTTTTCTGTCGATGCTACACCAGTGAATCTATATAGATGGTCCCAGAAGCCTTGAAAACACAGATTACATTCGACATATAGCAAAAATGGGAGAGTGACCCCGCTTGCAACAATCTTTCATTGGCTGAAAAGTGTGGTTGCATTGATGAAGATCAAACCCAGATCGAGTAAGACATACCACAACATTTTGCTGACAAAGTGCATTTCAACTTTGTGGAGATGCATGTCCTGAACCACTTCTCTGACTATATCTGCTAGGTTGGCAACCTCTTAAATGGAAACTGTGAACTTCCAGAGGAAGCAGTGATGAATCTTAAACAAGCGTACCAACAATTGCAATGTCATGAGGGTGCCTTGAAGATTTTGCGAACAACAGCCGGAAATGAGGTGTTTCAGTATCGGGAGCTGAATCGAAACCTTGCAAAACAATGTCACCACGATAATATTCGTCCAATCAACTCACCTATTCAGCTAATGATCAAAATCCCGCCACCAGAAACCAGGACCTTTGATGACTTGGTCAAGTGGTGTGCAATGCCCAAAGGGGAGCTACAGTATTACAATGCTTCGTGTTTCAAGAGAGTTGCCAACTTCACAGACTACGTTGATCACCATCAGCATTTCAGTCTTACTAACAATGCAATATACATTTGGCACAACGCAGTAGGAATTCCGGTAACTTGTTTTCCATATGACGAGTAGGCCGTTTATAATGTTCGTTGCACTCAGTCCACATTATGGAGAATGCCTAATCCACCAATCAATGTGACTGTGCTTCTCTGGATGCGGACGAGTCCAGAAAGCCACTTCAACTCAACTGCTGGATGCAATCCCACACGTTTGAAGTTTCATATCATTGTCGAGGATGCTGAAGTAAGGGTTGAAGGGCTCATTGCCTCACTTAAGACATTTGTAACTGGGCTGATACATCAGACTGCTGGTTTGGTGATGGTCGAGGAGAGACATCAACTTCCAATGCCACCCTTCCACAATGAAAGCTATCATTGTAAGCCTCTGTTCGGCATTTGACCTTCTTCTATCATGCCCATAAGCGCGACCCCAGAGGCAGTACACCTGCTTCTGCTGACACCGTGGCCAGACAGCTCGCAGTGGTACTTGAGCAACACAATTAACCCGAATGCTGTGAATTCATTTTACAGGTAGATCATTCCATTCAATGCTTGGAGTAATCGTTGCACCAATATATTGAAATCTGATGACTGTTTTCTCTGGATGGCTTCATTTGTGTTATGCGAGTTGGGCAAGCTTGTGTATAATCGATGTCTCAAGGGACTGAATCATTATGCATATTCTTGAAATCAATGGAAGAGTTCACAAAACCGTTGAAATGATTAAAATCTTGAGGACCAATGCGAAAGAATGAAGTGCAGTGAATATAGTTAAATGACTAAACAAGGTTTTGAAATGTCGTGACAACGCAATCACATCATTGAACGCTTTGAAGCATTGTGGACAATGTCAAACATGCCACTCAGATAACTTGTGTTCAATGTTGAGAAGAATTAGTGTGTGGGGTACATTCTCCGAAACTAATTAAGCTTTTTGCTGATGCAGAAATAACTGAACTTCACGTTTACAGGTGATGGTATAGTTGAGAATGTGAAAGAGTGAGTGAGTAGAAAGATAGATGAAAAGAACATGAGATACTGGGACTCAAGAGAATGTTTTGTGCATGTCAATTTACCATTTCTGATATGGCAGGTAGAATTGCTAATCTTCCTGGTAAGATTACCGATATACATCAATTTATACCCTATCAGGGGCATCATACCCCCGATTAACACATCTCCTCACATCCTGCATATTAATGACATCATTATCCGCTATGTCTCCTTGGTGTCCCCAACTGTTTCATCATCACACAAAGGAAAGTTATTGTATCACTTTCCAGGTCTCCATGCCATGATACTGAGTTAACACCAAGTACAGTATACATTGAGTATTGAATACACTGAGTACTGTATACCCTGAGCATTCCATGCAATGAGTATGGCATACACTGAGTGCAGTATGTACTGAGTACAGCATACACCGAGTACAGAATTCACCTAGTACAGCATATACCATGTTTAGTTGACACTCAGTACAGTATACACACTTTACTGCACCATCAGGGAATTGTATTTTAGTTATTGGAAGCCTCCAGAAGTGTGTGAGATAAGACAGTGTGTAAACTTACCAGCATCACATTCAGGAGAGAGTCAGACTGTAGAAGAATGTTCCAGCTTCATTTCAGAATTATAACGATTGTCAATTACCAGCAGGAGAGCTGTATAGAAGTAGTTATGATCAGCTTCGGAGCACATCCGAGTGCCAGAGAGAACTTTGGAACCACCTGGGACTGTGTGCTGACCAATATGGGAAGCACAAACAACTGTTAGAAATGTCTATATTCTCAATGATATTTATTCCCAGGACTGAGGGCATTTTGTGAGATTTCCCACATGTACATAGGCAATAGATCACGTTCCAAGGCGAATACAATGCTTGTACATTGTTCAAGACTAACTGCTAAATTGTACTATGCTACCTAGCCTCTCTTTTAACAATACATTTTGTTTGTCACTACCTGAAAGAACCAAAGAAAATATTGAGTAATTCAAAAATGAAAGATGTTAGATGAAAATGATAATCTGACTCAGTAATTAAATAATCTTAATCAATGATGCCATCAATGTCATCCAATAAATCCCCAATATTGTAAGGGCCAATAATTGTAGAAACATATCAGTTATCAACAGACCAATTAAGTTGAAGGCACTTCTTGTATTGGCAAATGATTTGAGTCTGGCAAGTGGGTGGAATTGATTCCAATGTGATTTCACTCAGTTTATAGTATCTAACAGAGGTTGGAATGAGATGATCGCTAACAAGGAATCAAAATGGTATTTGAAATGAAATATGACATATACCGGAGGACAAGAAGAGCACTACCAGGAAAAGAGGAGCGGCCGATGGGAAGTGGAGGGTGGTGAAGTGCATGGTGGAGGAGTGGAGGGTGGATGAGTGGAGGGTGGAGGAGTGAAGTGTGGAGAAGTGGAGGGTGAAGTGGTGGAGGGTGGAGGAGTGGAGGGTGGAGAAGTGGAGGGTGAAGGAGTGGAAGGTGGACGAGTGGAGTGCAAAAGATGATGAAAAAGCATCAAATGAAATAGGCAGGTACAAATTGAGGCCAAGGAGCGCTGACATGGATGGGGCAGCACCGATTCTGTGAAGCAGAATGCAGGTGTGTGGAGCAATGCTGGAATGGAGTGCACAATGCAGAATTGAATGAATACATGGCAATTCAAGGTTGCCAAGTGCAAGCTGGGATTGAGGAGTATACATCTCAAGGGTGAAACATTGAATAAAAAACGAGGGTATGGAGTGCGGAATGCAATATAGCAGGGGAAATCCTGGCTGATGAATGCCAACTGCAATTGAGCAGTGTCAGTGAAAGTGAAGGAGTACCAAGGGCAGGGGAGGGGGGTTGGGGGGGTGGGGATAGTAGGGGCCTGTAAATGTGTAATTGATGAGAGCAGTGGCATTTGCAGTAATAAAATCTAACCACACAGAAGGGCATGATTTATGTCAAAATTCATGTTCCAAAAAAAATCACTGTTTCACACTTTCTATTGGCATACTCAGTTAGCAGTCAACCAAGCAGTGTGGTAGCTATCGTGAAAGCCTGTTTGGCGAGAGGTTGAATTAACTGAGACCTACTATGCTGATGCCCCAAGCTTTCACCAGACCAGAAATATCAAAAGTTAATATGATCCAGAACTTCCTACAGCTGAACCATGATATCTGATTATCCATGATTGGTGTTAGCAATGGGTCCGGGTAACCTGCCAGTGATCTGGCATTGGACTGCAAAAACTGGTCAGTTTGGTTCCAGACTTGTCCAACAACCAGACCCGCTGCATCTAGGCGGAGTATGCCTGGACCTGTACAGATCAACGTGTAGGTTGTGCCAGGTCTAGCTAGACCCGTCGGTTACAATCTCCGGTTCTGCGTTTTGTGTTTCACTATTCATGGTCGCATTCAGATATGCTACTGTTATTCGCAAAATGTTGACTTTGGTACATTACTGTCTTTTTCGCATGTATTGGCCACCATATTGCCCAAAACTACTGAGAAGCACTCTCCCTACCATGTCCTGAAAATGAGCGTCAATGGAGTGTCATCAATTTTTGGTCATGCATCGTGGGATATCTGACGGGCAATAGGTTGCAGACCATCGTCAATGAAGTATTCACCGCCTTTAAATGAAAAAGACAAAGAGAAACACTCCATGCCACATCATGAAAATGAGCATCAACCGAGTATTAAAGATTTTGGGCTTTGGAACATGGTTAAACACCACGCGATGTGGCCGTTATGTTCTATATACCACATTTTGACGATTTTGCTATGCTAACACGCTCATGAACACTTAGTTGGAGATTTGTAAATGAAATGAGTTGTTACTGTCCAGGAGGCTGTCGTGGGAATATCCCTTACTTATCTGCCTATAGAGGGTGGCAACTGCCTGTGTATGGATGCTTGTGATCAAGCGCCACTTGTATTAGTGAAGATGGAAGACCAAAAATCGTTGACCCTCCGTTGAGGCTCATTATCCAGAAGGGGCAGGGAGGGTGTTGCTCTCTGTGTATCGTAGAAGGCGGCTGATACTTGATATGTGACTGTCAACAACCTATCGCCTGTCAGATTACCCAGGATGCAAGACCAAAAATCATTGATGCTCAGTTGACACTTATTTTCAGGATGCGCCAGGGTGTGTGTCGCTATAATTCTTACCTATAAAGGTGGCCATAACTTTGATTATGTATAACCACAACCAAATTCATTTTAAATTATGTGTCTTAGAAGGCATAAAAATGTTGACGTGCCATTGATGCTCATTTTGCCCCAGGCGTGTCCGCAATATGCAATCATTTGATTTGGCATAGTATATCATTCACAGTCTTTTGGCAGCCTTTCTATCGTCATCATGTGCTTTCTGCTTGATCACTGCATTGTTTGTTGATAATGCAGATAAATATAGTGCGTAAAATAAACTTTAAAGTGTCTGATAATTATAGACAATAATACCCTCAATAATCCAATTCGTGTCAATCAATGCTCATCTTCACTTGCAGGTTCACTCACTAGTCTGCTCTCGTCTGCAAAATGGATGTTAGCTGCATTACCACACAACAGATAGTGTACTAACCTGTGGATGTTCGTTCATCGGTTAGCATATCTGGAATGAAATCTTTTTCGTGCTTGCTATCCTTGGCCTATGCATCGAGATTGAGAAATTGAGCGTTGGGAAGAGAAGCATTCGAAGTTACATATCCAGGTTGCACATCGTCGATTTGGCAACTTTGAGCTCCCTCATTGTCACCGGGTGGCACAGGTGGCATTCCTGGCAAAGGTGGTGTCAGTTCGGGTCTGGACTGTCAGTGTCAGTCTGCTGGAGGAGCACCGTATCCTTTGCATCTCCACTGTATCGGTGCATTGTGTGCTGCGCCAATTTGACAAGGGAGGCAGCTGTCCATGTTTGATTCCCAAAGCATAGCCGGGTGTCCTTCTATCACTGCCTTCACCATTCTATGCCCAGGACACTGAGCTCCCCGCTTCCTCTCTTCTTGGACTTTGGCGTGTGGATTCTTGATTGGGCACTGTGTTTTCTCTTTAGCACCAAGTGAAAACCCACCATTGGCCAGTTGGCCATATTGAAGGCAAGGCGCATGTCGGAATGTTCTAGCTGTTCCCGACCTCCTTGCCCTGCCTTAGTAGCTTACATGTTGCAACCTACAAGAAAATAGTTGCTGCTTCTAAAAATGAGATTCGGCTACTACCTCAACCATATGCACTTTGGTAGCTTCCTCTGAAGGGATCAAAGGCTGTTTCGTCTAGTCCCGGTGACAATTATCAAGAAATTCTGCTTCGAAAATACCTGCACTGCCAACATCATAATGATTGAGTTGGCCAACTGTGCGCTACAATGGCTTGGTCGGCCATGCAGGTTTCCCATTACTGGCAGCAATAGATTGGATTCATAGCGCTCTACATTGACCTGCTGTATATCATACGGTCAGTTGACGGCCGGTTCCTGCCATATGGATATTCCCACATCCTATTAGATGCGGCTTCTAAATCTTGCTGCGTCCGGTTTAACAGACTATTATTTGTTGTGGATCCTGGGTCATATTGTAGGTGGCTCCATTGAAGGCATTGCAGTGGACAACCTAGTGCCGGCATTGTTGATGTGCACCACCGAGTGATGCATTGGGTGAAGCACCTATTGAGTGGCTCGATTTGGATCTGCTCTCACCATGCTGAGGTGTTCGTGGAGCCATGATTTGCTGCTGTGGAATAAGAGTGCAAGATGATACTGAAAAGAAGTTGGAAGTCCGGAGGAATATTGACTTAGCTGCAGATCAAAATGGAATACGTAACTGCCAACTTGTACATTCTACTCAAGGTTTATCCTCCTGTGTATGGGGGCAGGTTGCAGGGGTTTCCCACGGTCCTGCGATGTGCAGCAAGTCAGTCCTAAGTTGTATGTTCGTTTGAAGGGATCAATAGATGTCTATGAAAGCCGAAATCTCATAATTGACAGATATACACAGGAAATTGTCCCAGGGAAAGGACATTCGGTGATGTTTGTCTCACGAAATTGATAGGACATTAGAAGGAACTGACGCTAAAAATCGAGTCATGTTGTACAGTAAGCATAACTATTCCCATTTTAGTCACAGTCAAATCACAGATTTTGCTTTGTTCAAGTTGATCAAATCTACCAACCTTGACATAAAAGATGCAGCTTGCCTCCATCTGGTCCATAGGTTGCAGCATCCAACCTTTCACCCAACAACAAATTCAACACAAACTGCAATGGCCAATGATCCAAACAAGAACTTTTCTCCTGTTCCGGCCAGCAAATACGGTAAATCAATAAATCGGTCCACATGGGGACATGATCAAGTGAACAAAGTGAAGATCTGCCCGGACGCAGACACAGTCCGAGCCCTTGGGGGTATTGCGCAGCTTACGAACCAAACAGAAGATTGAGGTGGAGAACTGATATGAAACACACTCTTTAAACAATGAAGAGAATGGGAAATGGATAGAGGATTATATTCAGAGGGAAACCACTGTGCTCAGAAAGCGAGTTGAAGATGCAGAGACAGCGATTGAACAAGGGCAGGAAGATAAGAGAAATGTTGGAAACACGGGATTGATAATGGGAGAGCTCGAAGAAACTTCTGAGGAAATGATGGCTCCTGTCGGATATAGTCTGAGCAATCTTGCAACTGCCGATGATGATGTGAATGGGGATGATGAGGATGATCAGGACACAGTGCTGGGCATGCCGAGCGAAGATGACTAAACCTGTCTGGGTGATGGGCGCAATCTTCAACACGGCATGGCAATGCATTAAGAGGATTCGCCACAAGCAGATGTTGCCTGACGAAGTGACATGAGCAGGATGGGGGGACATGGCCAACTACTTCCGAGAGAGTGATACGAAGTACGGCACAACCAAATTGATGGTTCTGCCAGTCGTTATTCCACAACCCGATGATGTTGTAGCAGCAGCTTCACACCCCACATTTAGAGAGCTTATGGAGTCTCCTGATATCATCCCCGGATCATCCCAGTGGACTCAAGGGACCTCTCGACAAGGAAGTTGTCATATTAGGCCGGGTTCCGGGAAGCCACAGTCGAACAAAGGTATACATTCTTTACCTCCTTACTTGGTACGCAATTCATCACTCATTACGCACGCGATGTCTGTAGGACCCATAAGCTTTTATCCCTGCATATTGCCTCCCCAGCAAATCACCATTCAGAAGTCGGAATCGGACGAAGAAATGGAGACAGCTCAGGCAGTGCCGGAGGAATATTCATGCATATTGTGATTATCGACGTCATATCTATGTGAAATCATCTCATGTATCTATTTTTCTATGTGTCAGCTTTCTCTTGATTTCAGTGACCAAATTCTAGGACACAATAATTCATCGCTGCATGTGCAAGGGTTGTATGTATGATGCGACAGTTCTAAACTCCAAATCTGGCTGTATGACAACCAATATACTGGACATCTTTTAACCTATTACTGTTAAGTGAAAGAGCAAACACTAAATTAGTGACGAAATTTACTCACAAAATTCAAGTGAGTGATGTCCTGCATCAGCAACAACTACATTTCCTTCATTATAGTTATTGAGTTGATTTTACCCACAAACCCAAAATAATGAAATCGAGGTTTCCTTGAAATATGGCATTGCTTTGAATTTCCACAGGGTTCTCTGAGTTGTTGCGATGCTGTTTTCAAGCTTTACGGTTAGTGTACCGACTTTTGCGAATGTCACTTCAAGCACTTGACCACCAGTTTACACTTCCATAGGCAATATCACCAATCATCTCTCAGCATACTTATACTTCGCCCAATTCAATTTGTCTGTGTGAATATGATAGTACTTGCTCTGTCAGTTGAATGAAGCATGTAGTTCGTGTTTTGAAAGACCATTGTGGATTGATTCAACCAATGTGAATTAGCATTCAGACGTGGTTCAGAATATTTAATTTGTTGATACAGGATTGCTGAGTGCCTTGCAGTTGTTCAACCATTGTGGGACGGTTATGCATCATCACAATTATGATTTGACGCATTTGTGATCAGACTTCAGTAAACAATCGGTTCTATTACCTCTACTACTATTATGATATATCAACGAAACCTAGAATGAAGTAACACACAATGGAAATACTGAATCCGAAGGCCGACACAACTCCTAACCTCCAAGTGACATCCAACCCTCTACACTTGTACTTCCATCGACCGATCCTGTATTCTCAATGCTGGTGATGTTGGTGATGTTGTTGTTGTTGCTGTTGCTGCGAGGGACGGGCTGGCTGCTGCTGGCGATGGTAGACCCGCCCACTGGCAGAACAGCTGAGAATCGCATGCTAGCATCTGTAGCAGCAACAAAGCTGCTGAGACAATTGAAAGAATTGTCAGGCTGCTCTATCAGCTCCTGAAGGATGTAATCAAGGAAGATCTCATTAAAGCTGCCCTCATCGGTGTGAGGTTGTGCCATCGCTGGGTCCATACCATTGGAGTGGATCTTTTGGCAAATCATCCTGCGGTTACTGTCAAACATTTCGGCTTGAACCTCTGGCGAAAAAGAACTATCATCCACGTTGAGACGACGAATTACATCTGCGCATGCATTATCAACTGCATTATTGATGTTTCTTGTATCGCACCTACGTTGTGGTCCACCTCCTGGACCAAACCCAGGCTGCACCCTAAATGCGCCTGTTTTCCAGGCCGACAGACAATGGTAGATGGCTCCCACTGTGAGGGCAATGAATGTCGGGTTGATTTAATAAATCAATGATTCATCATTCATTACCATTTGTCGTATGCCATAGAAGTTTGTCTGGTGAATAACATCCACAGTTTCAGTTTCTGCAAAGCAAAGCTTGCACTCTTGAATCGATTGTCAAGACAACGATATGACAAGCTGGGAACTTTGAACTTATGTCACGAATGCATGTAGGGCATTGGAACATGTCCTGGGGCAATAGCCATGCTACCATGTTCCGGATCGCGGTAGGAGACTTGGTTCAAAATCCGTAACTCGAGTCACATTGTAGTCTTGCAGTGGTATACCATCGCTGCAGGGGAGCAACCAATCTTTCGGAGAGCCTGATGCACAATGCCAGGGATGAAAGCAATTGTTGAGATGATTCATTTACCACCGAAATGTTGCCACGTAGAGGTTCTTAGTTTCTCCTGGCTGGATCAATCTTAGAAATTTCCTCATATCACAAACTATGAACCTGGGTGGTCTTCACCAAATTGGTGGCAAAGGGATTCACACACATCGCATGATTAATAGCTATATGCTTCCCACATGCCATGAGAATCGCATGAACCACAGAAAGAGTTGCCTGGGCATTGTATTCTGCGCTGACAATGAGGTCTGTCAGGTGGTCAACCCAGGGCTCATCTCGCCAAAGAATTCCCGCTATCCATGCAACCAATTGCTCACAGCTTTCATCGGAATCCTTCCTCCAGTACCTATAGTCATCAGCGGGCAAATACAATCGTTTGAATGCTGAATCAAATACCTGCTTGGATGCCTGCCGCACAGGCTCGCCTTGAGCCTCCTACTCCGGGTCAATATAGACCTCCTGACACTCATGACATTGGTGCTGTGCTGACATAGCAATTAACTGATTTGCTGCGACTCATTTTCGAAATGTTGACCTCAAGATATTGTTTGATGGCCTCTTGCTGATGACTTGCCTGGAAGGTCGCCGAAGAGGCTCGTGATTGGATTGTGAATTGTCATGGTGATGATCGTTGTAATTGTCGGGTATTGTGATGACATTGTCATCGAGATCCTCATCTTCGATAGATCGTCTGCTTCTCCTGGTGCTGGAAGGCAGAGGAGGAGGAGGAGAAGTCCGGCGCCTCTGTGTCATGATTTAAAAACACAGCGAGTGATAAGTAGCAACAATTTTTAGAAGTGAACAAAGGAAATGTGAATGAATGTATAGTAAATGAATGAAAGCATTGTTTGAAGGAGAGAGAGCATTCATATGATTGAAAGCATTGTCGTAATTCATCTTTTTATCCTGTCAACGATTCTAGAATCTTGGCTTCTCCCGCCAGCCAAACTTCCAACACCTGCGATGGACAGGAACTGGTAACAAAGAGTGGCCGGTGGGAAGCATGCCGCATGGTTGTTGATCGGCTTCCTTTGATAAAAATCATGATCGCAAGGAGCTAAACAGCGTCCCAATTGCACTAGTCATTCAGGTTAACTTCTGCTAGGTATAGATACAGAACTACCAATTACACGATAGCCATGAACGGAGTCCTATCGCAGCCGCTATGCCCGTCCCTATAACAAATGTCTGTATGATCAATTCGAACATCGTGAACTCTCAACACAGCCCTTCATGTATGAATATGACCGATTTAATAATACAATATACAAAACACCAAAAAGAGACCCAAAACCTCACCAAAAAACTGCAAATTATCACCCATCCATCCACCCTCCAAAGTGCCAGCAAAATACCCATCCATGGCACAATCCTTCGAATAACCGTCCAGCCAGTGCATTCCATCCTCACAACAACTAATTTGCAGCTTGGTGGCTTCTTGTTTGCTTCCTATTGTCCAAATAGCCCGCAGCGGGAGGATTCACAATGCGATAGTGCTCGCGTAACCAAGCCACCTCCTCATCAGTGTTAGTAACTGGTCAAAATTCCCGCGTCGATTCCGGTTCTGGTCCCACCCGAAACTGGACTGTGGCAATGGGTCTTCCCACACCAAACACCCTGACATTTGGTCATGGGCCGGTTTTACGACCAAAAACCCGTCATTTCCAGTTCACGCTTTTGGCTCGAACTAAGTATCTGAGTTCTGATCGTATCACAACATGATGAATATGTACATTCTGCAGTTTTAACCGCTCTTTCACATCCCACTGTCACATTTGCGAGCAGACCAATATTCATTGAGTAGCTATCGACAACAGGCGAATTTGGTTCACAATATGATTTGATTCCAGCGTGATTCAATGAATATTGGTCTGTTCGCAAATCTGACAGCAGGAGGTGCAAGAGCGGCTAAAACTGGACAATCTACGTACTGATCATGTCTTGATACGATCAGAACTCGGATTCTTAATTGGAGCGAAAGTTGGGGAACAGTACAATGGAACTGCGGTCCGGGTTGTACCCAGACAAACAACTGCGGGTTGATGTCCGGTCTGGGCAACAACACAGCCAAGACAAAGCGGGTCTGGTTTTTGGAGGTGTCTAGAACCCAACCAAACCGTGTTTCCGGTCCAAGCCCCGACTGCTGGCGGGTTACCTGGACCCGTTGCTAACACTACTCCTCATCAGCAACAACACTTTCCTCCCAGTTGTCAAGGGACCAACAGCACGGTTTCTGATGACTTCAAGCTATCGCTGCACTCTGATAATCCTCCTGTGAACCTTCCTTTCGAACCTTTGGAAGCCTGTTTCTGTTGTCGGGAAGCTTCATGGATCTGGGCAGCCCGTCTTGGCATCATCATCCTATTCCACCTTGATATTATCAATCATATTCTCGGCTGGAGGTGGGAGGATTTCATCCAGAGGAAGGTAGCTGTGGCCACCAAGCATACGCATCTGGGCACCAGATGTGCCATTGGCATGTTGGCCAGGATATACAACATAAAAATGCGTTGGGTTGATTAATTTCATCACCACCTGTACCCATCCGGCAGAAGTATTGTTAACGAAGATTGGGGTAACATTACAGGCTTGCGGACAGCCATCTCCATTAGGCACCTGCCGGCAGCCCCACAGCTCTGGGATTGTCCCGCTGCGGTCTGGCAGACCGGCAATTGTAGCATTCACAATTGACAAAATGGTCGCTGCAACGAATGATGTAATTATTGGAACTATTGATTCATCATCCCCAGCCCAGTGCCATGATAATAGCTGAGTACTGTGTTCATCCACTCTCTTCCCAGCAATGTCGGGATCCACGTAGGCGATGGTAATGATAAATGGGTCGACAAGGAACTCTGTAGAGGCGTTGAAATGGACCTTGCATGGGGAACACCGGTGAACTGTGATTTCTCCCTTGTTGCCTACCGTAACTGCACATCATCAGGAAGAGCGAATGAAGCATCCGGGCGATGACATAGGTACCAACTTGCACACATTGCCTCTTGTTGGTCGGGGTATTGTCAATCCTATTATGTGTTCGGCGAAGGTCAACCTCTGCAAACTCATCCAGTGCTGCCTTGAGTTTCTGACCATTGAGGTTAGTCCTGTCTGCCATGTACTGTTTCCAAAGCAGCCTTTTAGACGCCAGATCACTGATTCGAGTAATGCAATGATCAGATAGGAGATCCCATTGCTCTGGGCCAGCGCCCTGCATCGTGCTGATGCTCATGGACTAGGCAATCTCCCAGATTCGCTTCCTCAGATTATTATCTTTCCGTTTCGTTGCCAAGCCACCCTTCCCCTGCCAAATCACCATGGTTTCTGGTGCCCATTGGCTGACTCCAACACCAGTGTTGTCGACCCAGACGCAGACTTGTAGTGTCGGCAACTGGATTGAATTTGCATCAGTGATGACTGATCATGGCAACCACAAGGCATCACATTACAATTTCAGTTCTCAACATTGGTCAATAAGTGAGTGGTGGATAACAAATGCTCGTTACTCAGAACAAGGGTCAGGAGTGTTGGACATATCGTCAAAGGTGGTGTGATGCAGTAGTAGATGTGAGGAGTGTGTGTCAAAGATTCTGGAGATTGTCAGTAAGGTGGGCCGGCTGGGCAAATATATATATGGGCTTGGAGGGGTTTTCTTGATCCAGCGACATCATCTTGGCTGATATTCCGCAAGGAAACGATTTGTTAGCAACATCCCAGCGCCCTGATTCCTTGCCTGAATGCTTAAGTTCATCCCAAAGACATCCAAATGCATGCTGTGCATCAATGTCTCACTCATTTGCCCTTGCTCTGGGTCTTGTACCCCACGATGATGTCGCTGGGTCGGTATCTAAGGAGAATGCACGCTTCATGTAATGTATGAATTTAACAACATGTGAAAACCTTCAATCAGGCAGTGGGTGTGGAAGAGTCATGTGAGGGTGCAAACAATCGCCAGAATGAGGTGAATGCAGATGCGGTATGCTCTTCGGGAACCAGGGGATGTTGAAGATGATTGAGCGATTCAACACTTTGGAAACGTATGAAGGAGGATATGAGAATTTCTATGAGAGTCATAGGACCCCTTTCTGGATAAAGCAAATCGAGGTGCTGCTGTTTCCGGGAACCAGCCAGCTTGCAATGGTATGAGAAGCGACAGAACTGATGAGACAATTCTTAACCTTGTTATGACATCTCATTTTGCTAACGAACGGTGGAAATGTGTCAACAGTGTCCTCACTGCTCTAAGACGTACTCGTACTTGGGCGCTTATACAACTCACCTCTGACCCGACCACAAACACAGGATTGTACAAGAATATGCCGAACAACTGCCAGATGATGGTTTTGTGATCGAGCACATCAATATTTGAATTTAAATGGTTGACGACACACATCACGACCATTATCTTCACCCTTCCGACCATGGTTCCAGCGATACAGGAGCCGACAGCGAAATTGAGTGTATCAATCCACCGCAATGTCCAATTTGGAAACATATTGATTGTACTCTGCACTGGGACAACTGTCTAGCCGGCAAGCCTATTGGTAATGAGTATGTTGATATCTTCGATGATGAAATAGACCTATAGTATCTGTTTCCTCACGAGCGGGAGTATCAATTAAGGCACTGGTGCATCAAGCATAATTTCAACAGAGCCGTCATCACCGAGCTTGTCAGGAATCATATGATGGCAACTGTCAGCAACTTCACTTCGTCCCACACTTAATGCAAAAGGATGAATGAATTGTCCTACGTGATGAGCATCGACTCCTGTAGATCGGGCAAAGTGTGTCACAATCATCTGGCTGATCGAAACAACCTTCGCAACAATGATTACACACATATCTCTCACCCCAATTCTTTGGAATGCATTCAGTTCCTCATGCAACAGCCTGCATTCAGCAAACATACGTCATATGCTCCAGCAAAGAAATTCATTGATGCTAAGGAACGTATCTGCTCAGTGGCGAAATCAATCAACTGGTGGTGGAATGAACAGGTATGTTAGTTGAATCTTGTCACTGCTATCATGATTTTGACTACATCAATAGCTACGGCGGCCGCTTGGAGCTACGATTCTCCTTTCATTTGGCAGTTCTGAATAGACACATCTTACGAACTATTCAGGCGAAAAGAAAGAATGGCCAGTATATTTGAGTCTCGGAAACATTGACTGGATGATTAGATCAAAGCCTCAAACTCTTGCAACCATCCTTGTTGCACTTCTTCTCATTCCTCCGAAATATCACTTTAGAGGACATGGAAGACCAACTGCCATGAAGGAACAACGAATCCACGAGTGAGAAGTTTTGAGGAAGGTCTTTGAGCGTAATTTTCGCCCACTTGACGCGCTTTTCAACACTGGAAAGCTCAAGCTTTGTGGGGACAGTCAGATGCGTCATTGTTATCCTGTCATCTGTGCATAGACGGCTGACTACTTCCAAAACATTCACTTGCACTCGATTAAGCAGCCCCATTGCCCTGTGTGCCAAGCACTGACAGGTCGTTTGGAGAAGGGAATACATTGTCGTGGCAATGGAGAGACTCTTGGCTATAATTCCAGAAATGATACTAGTGACCCAGAGAGATGAGATGGAGAGATGGGAAGTAGGAAAATATCAGGAAGATCGGGCAGTTGGCACCTCAGATGGTGTTTTCTCGAATATTCAATTCATCTGCCCGACGACTATTGTCATACCCAAGATCATTCATACCATATATCTCAGTACAGTTAAGCATTTGAGGGACTGGGTAACGTTCTTCCTTGAACAACATTCCAGGATCAATATATTCAACCAGCTCTGGGCGATGATGCCTCTACATTCTGGCTTCGTGTAAGGGCACGTACGTCAACGTTCGGCCTTATAGGCATACGTATGGTAATTATGGTATACGGTTGCAAATGTGGACCCGAGTGATAGTAAATATAGGTGTATAGGTAAGATTATCGCTAGAGATCTAAGTCTTGTGGCGAGCTGACTATATAGAATGGCCGTTACCCGGACCTGGGTCACGTGCCGCCGTTACACTTCGCTCGATTCAACAAGCCATATAGCGAGGTGACGCATTGCAGTGATAAGGAGATGAAAGCACTTGGGTGCTTGATTGTGCCGGTTTTCACAGCCACTCTTTCAAACCCTTCAGCGAGCCAAAGGATTCCCTTCACAGAAACCCTGTTGTGCATCAAGAACTTAGTGTAAGTTCGCCTGATTGGGATGGTAATGGTACCATACTAAAGTCACGATCGAGTGCACAGAGAATTATCTGGAAGAGTTGCATTGTCAACAGTATGTTTTCAGTCGATTCGGCGCCAAGAAAATCTACAAAGAAGGTCCCGGAAGCCTTGAAAAAGCATCTCACTTTGGACGACCAGGAGGCACTGGAGAGTGACCTTGCTTGAAACATTCATTCAGTGGCTACAAAGCGTCACCGCGTTGATGAAGATGACACTGAGATCAATTCAGAAATTGCACAACATCTCGTTGACGAATCGGATTTCAACCTTGTGATGATGCATCTCCTCAACCACTTCTCTGACCATAGCCGCGAGCTTGGCAACCTATCCAATGCAAGCTTTGAACTCTCAGAAGGCGCAATGCTGGATCTTAAACAAGCATATCGACAATCGAATCGTCATGAGGCCGCCCTCCAGATGTTGGGACCGAAAGCCCAAATATAGGTGTTTCAGTATTGGGAGCTCAATGCATACGATGCAAAACAAGGTCGCGAACATGTAATGCCTCTGACCAAAGCACCTATCAAGCAAATGATCAACAACCTGCGACTAGAAATCATTTCCCTTGATGACTTGGCCGAGTGGTGTGTAGTGCTCAAAGTGGAGCTACAGAATGACATTGCATGGTGTTTCAAGAGATTTGCCGACATCACAGACTACGTCGATCTCAATTAGTATTTCAGTCATCTCAATGACGCAGAATACTTTCCGTACAATTCAGTGCCAATTCTGGTGTCGTTTGTTCAATGCAACGAGCAGGCAATGCATATGGGTCATTGCACTCGGTCCACAAGTTGGAGAAAGCACACACCACCAAGAAATGTTCCAGTGCTTCTGTTGATGGGTACGAGTCTGGATACCCACTTTAAGCCAAATGCAGGACGCATTCTCCCACAGTTGAAGTGTCTCATCATCTTCGAGGATGCTGAATCGAGTGTTGAGCTGCTTCCTCCATTGGTTTATACATTTGCAACAGGGCCAATACGTCAGACTGCTGGTACTGTGATTCTGGAGGAGATACATCAACCTCCCATGGAACCTTTGCACAATGCAAGCTACCATCGTAAGCCTCTTTTCCGCATCGGAACCACCTATATTGTCCCAATATGTGCGATTCAACGGGCTGTACACCTTCTTCCGTTGACGCCTCAGCCAGATAGCATGTGGTGGTACTTTAGCAACACGATTGACGTGAATGCTTTGAATTTGCTTTACATGTAGATTACTTGATTCAATGCTTGAAGTAATCGTTGCAGCAATATCTACAAATCTGATGAGTCTTAACTCTGAATTTTTGTTTTCAGAGTTGTGCAAGCTTGTGTATAATCGATGTCTCAAGGGATTGAATAGTTAAAAATATTCTTCGAACAAATGGGACAGTGCAAATATTGTCGAAACCTTTACAATCTAGAGGACGAACGCGAAACAAGTGCATCCAATTAACATAAAAGACTCACCAAGTTTGTGAAATGTAGCAATGACGGGAGCACATCATTGAATGCTCTGAAGGATGGTGCAAGATTGCGAATATGTTGCTTGGATTACTGGAGGAGAATGTGGAGAATGACCTGTGTGTGGGGGCAATTTTCGGAAACTGATTTTGTTTTTTGCAGATGTACAAGTCATAGCAGGAGCAGTCACAGCTCAGTACGAACCTATCAGAATGATGACCGTCATGCTGCATTAATCCATGCATCCAACAGCATAATTCTCCACTCAGACCTGGTGCACATGATTGAGATTGTGAAAAATGCCTATGGTAGGTCATGGAAATCGAGGAAAAGGAGCTGGACGAGGAAAGGTGAGCAAGTTGGGCTGTATCAATCACAAACTGGTGTGACAATCTACATGCCGTGAATTGCCGGTTGAAAGCGCGGGAATGATACAAGGCCAAATCATACATCACTCAGACCATGTGAATCGTGGTGGATCAGAAATTGAGAGGCCACAAAGCTTCTGGATGCATGCGATAATACATACAAACACTATAGTGGTTGTCAATATGGGGTATATGATTTGTAGCATATGATTATTAATCATACGATGACTGTTAGGATGTGTTTAATGTGAGCATCCACTGAGCGCCAAAGATATTTTGTGCTACAGTTCTGGCAATTACAACGCTGCATAGTAACATCCTCCCAAATTGATATCATTGGTTGTCTGTATATGTCACAAGGCAAGCGACAGGCTCTTTGCCCCATTCTAACGATGGGTGTCAATGGAGCATCAACAATTCTAGGCCTTGCATCTGGGATAATCTAAGGTCTGTGAAATGACATTGACCCACAATCAAGGTATTCGCAGCCTTTCTGGGCAAATTTGCTTGCGACAACTTCGCTACTATCTCCTAAAGATTAGTGTCAACAGAATGTTGAACATTTTTGGTCTTGCACCTGAGATAATCCAAGGGCTGTGCAATAACTATAACCCATAAAGAAGGGATTGGCCGCCTATATGGACAAAAATGGTAGTAACAATACCACTACTGCCTCCTGGAAATAACCATCAGCGGAGAAGGAATAGTTCTTGTGGGGCTCAGTGAGCATCACAGCTACACACTTCATTGCATCGTTTCTAAAATCAGTTTTTAATGGTCATTCTGTTCAATATGTCTTTGTATTCAACTTCATAACCATGCATGCAATGTCTCACAGGTAATACTTTTGTCTTGCATGTAGCTCTACAGTCAATATTTGGGAACCAGCATTCTACTTAACAGTAACGAATCATTTCCCAGTCTGGCAACTCGAATTACGCAACTTGGAAGCTCCTACCTCCATGTCTAATTCACAATTGTTGAATTCCTTGTTGCTAGATGTTACGATATCTTCCAAACATCTACTTCTCTTTATTTGTGATTTGAGTGACCTTACTTTGCAAATCATATTTGATGCTTGGTGGGCTTCTATGAATGTGGGCTCGAAGCATTCTATTGCTTGAAATAGTTCTAGACATGCGCCATTGTGGGGATTCTATTTGGACTGCGGAATTAAAAAGACAGCAAGCCCAGGCATCATATGAATAATTTGTCATCAGGTTCTTCGCCATCCATCAGAATATGGGACCAGCTCAATGGGCCAACGCTTGCTGGCAAACGTGCTAATCGCTAAGTTAACTGAACTTATAGAGTCGGAAGTTTCTGAATTGACAAGCACAATGGTTGATGGCACAGCATTGGCTATACTGAAGAAACATGGACGTCAAGGAATTACAATTGTAAGTTCAGAAATGATATTCATATTCGACACTTCGATCTTTTCTATATTGATCCAATGGATGGCCTAAATCTTTCAAACTGGCAGCTAGGGACTCTCCAACAGCCAGACTTCATCTAGCTTTGGACGGGTGCACCTCAACCAACAAATTTGCGATAACGTTTGTAAATGGTTACTGTATGGATCGAAATTGGGCATAGCAAGACGTACAACTCCTTTGCGATGAGGTTGATAGCCTGTTCATCTCCTATTTTGATCGCTAAATATGGAAAATAGGTCAAGGGTCATTATACTGGAGCAAGGGTAGCCATGCGTTGCAAGGGAGATCTTGTTCATTGTGAGCTTCCCGATGGCCGTTTATTCAGAATTACGATGGATAATGATTAATCAAACTACTCAATCACTTGGTAACCACAATCAAGCCTTGTGCCCTCTGGAATTGCGTGGCGTGTGTTGAGAAACCGCATCCCATGCATGGCACACATCATTCAGCTAGCTTTAGGTGAGTCCATGAGCAGTTGGGGTGTAGAAGCCTTCACCAAGTCCAGGGAAGCGCATGAGCGCGATCAGCATTTTGGAGGGAATAAAGGCACTGACATTGGGAAGAGTCAAAGACTGTGAAAGAAAGTGGAATGATAGAATCAACAAGGTGTCAGCTATGAGACCAGGTTTAGCTAAGATAATAGAGAAAGTACGTATTTGAACAGATATAGAAAGTCCTGAAACTGACCTTCGTATAACAGCCAATGCCTCCTGTAATGATTACGCTGACCCCTGGTGATTGTAATGAGTTCATTGACTGTCAAAATGCGAAAGTACGAATCGCAGAACTACCAATTTTGGGTGTGATCAGAATGTGGAATTCAACAATGGTGTTGATTGAGTGAGCCTACCGATTACAAGAAATCACCTGCGAATGTCTCAAGAATCCATAATGAACTGATTCCCAGCCACTGTTCACAACACAAGATGAATGGACCATCGTCAAGTACATCATGTAAGTTTTGAGTCCTTCCCGATACTGGACCCTGTGGATGTCGAAATGGCATATTGTTACTCTGCATTAGGTTATCACTGTGTACAATGACATATTCGATCATAAAGATGGTGTTATGCGAGGCTTAGCTAAGATCAAGATTCCCCAGATGGAAGACTTATACTTCGCCCTGAAGGTTGCGTAACCGAACCCTTCGCAATATAATGCTGAAGGTACTCCAACAACTGGTATGCTTCTGCTTTCAGCACATTTCCTTGATCCATTCTGGAAGTTGCGATCATTTCAGAAGTGTGACATGGGAACAGATATCAATCCTGAGGACAAGACTTCTTATAGTACGTAATACCAAGAGGTGTTCCTGAACTATGTGGAGAATGAATACTGTGCTGAACATAGACCATGGCCCATCATTAAACCCGAAAATGCACCGATCAGCAATCTCATCCACTCTGGAAAGGCTGCTGGATCTGGTCTATCATCTTTTAATTGATGTTATTTGTCCAGTGATGATGAACTGTACTTCACGCCTAAACCTGTGGCAGAAAGGACACCATGACGGAGCGATCACGCAACATGCATATTGACAGCCACGAAGCTCTATTTGGATTTGCCGCCTGGAGCACCAATGAACTGGGGGCAAGCTGATCCAAATCTTGATGATTACCACTCCGAACCCAAGGAGAGTAGCAGTATATTTTGGTTACCGGATATCACTGACTGGTGGCCTCAAAAATTGGAAATGCACTCAAAGTACGCCAATCTCTCCAATGTGGCACGCAACATATTCTCTATCATACCACCACTTGATGGAGTGGAGCCCAGTGTTTCCCTTCTGTGAGAGGTTATGGGCTGGAGGGTGTCAAAAACAACAGGCGACAGCCTTCGCATGAATGTCGTATTAATGCAGGTTGCTGGAGCGAATCACTGGATATTGCCAGTCGATTACACAGCATTTGATACCATCCAAACTGAAAATGACTTGGAATTGATGAAAGAGGCAGAGGGAAGAAAATTGCACAGGATGGCAAAGGTCCACAACGTTTTGGAGATGTGGCAGGTCAGTCAAATCCTACATGCTACACAGAAGGAATCTCACACACAAAACAAGCAAATGCCAGCTGTAGGATACATTCCAGATACTGCAGAGATCTTCAAAGTATCCTGGTCAAACTTGGAACATGATGGTGCAGCTGGATTTGAATTGTTGGAAAGATCACCATTCCCACCAGCTTTGTCCGCAAAGGACTTGCCTGGAGGACGAACTCATGTTTGAAGTGTCCACCGAAACCAAAGAATCGACGGTCATCTAGCCACACCCAATGTGGATAGTCACCTGAAAGCATTACCGACAGCGGAAACTGTCTTAACTGGAATGGTGACATGTATATTCCAAATATGAGAGAAGATGACTGGGAGGCAGATGACAATACCAATGTATAGAGAGACAATGGCATCGAGGTTCCAGAAAGCCCAGCCCGCTGTGTTGTGAGTGCCGCACCCAGTGTTCCCGGATCGATTCAGCCAACATGGACCTCATTGAAACAGCCTGAAAAGGGGTTGATGACGATCGCTGTAATGGAAACTATAAGGAGTAAGGGAAACAAGAAAAAGTCAGATAGAAAGGGTCAATATGGTCTGACCAGGTTCTATATGTTGCTTCACCGAGAATGTCACTTAGAGATACATTCTGGGAGGATGGTGAGCAGTCGCATCTGAACATTGCTTCATAATCAGAAGATTAGCAGGTGAATTGAATCGTTGAGCAAGATATAGAAATTTCATTCGCATGAGAGCGACCTATGCAAGAATATTTCTGTGCTCGCATTTGCCAAAGAGCTGGGTTTCAATCGATTAGGTAGGCATCCAATGAGTCCAAATGATTATTGATACAATTATTCAGGGCAGCAGATTTTGAGTAGACAATACATTAAAATGAGTGTCAACGGAGTGGAAACGATATTCCATCTTGTAAGCAAGGTAATTCCAAAGTGAATTGGTTGCTGTTATGCAGAACCAATGTCATGGTAGCCTCTATTGGCAAAAGAGACAGCGACACAGTCACTGCCCCATTCTGAAAATGAGCGTCAACTGAGTGTCAACGATTTTTGCCTTTGAATTCTGGGGTATCAAAGTGGTGATTTTTGGCAATAATTCATGTACGATGTATTGGCGACTATTTCAGGCAAAACAGTGCGTGCTATCCTGGTTACCCCATGATGAAAATGAGCGTCAACAGTGCCTCAACGATTTAGTGTCTTTCAAGTCAGGTTTTGACACAGTGATCTGGTAGTGGTTATATGTAATGAAAGTAATGGCAGCCTTTATAGGCAAAAGACAAAGGGACAAGGTCACTGCCCCATTCTGAGAATGACCATCAATGGAGCATCAACGATTTTTGGCTTGGCATTATGTGTTATCTAAGTGGCGATTGGTTGCAGACATCCTTAAATCAGGTAGTGGCTGCCTTGAGCTGCCAAAACAACAGCGGCATGCTCCCTGCGCCATCCTAGAAATGAACATCAACAGGGCATCAACGATTTTGGGTCTTGCATCTTGGGTAATGTAAGAGTCGCTTTGTGTCAATAATTTGTATACCATGTAATGGCAGCGTTTTCAGCCAAAACAGCGCACCATGTCTTCATTACCCCATCATGTAAATGTGCGTCAACGGAGTGTCAAAAACCTCAGGGTTTGCATATTTGATAATCAAGGCATCACATGGATATTTGAGCTGATAACCCAACCATTGACAGCCTTATTAGTCCAAAATACATAATACAACAGGAAAAACATTGATTCCAAAAATAATCGATATGGCAAACTGCAAAGCATGCAAAAAGTGATTATTGGATGTCGAATAAGTGATTTTGATGAGATATTATTATGAAACATCAAAAGCAACAGCATCATATGAGTCTACAGATGGTCCGGCTGGACAACCCGCTGACAACACACCCGATTGAGATGGGTTGGGAGATTGCCGTCGAGCCATATCTGAATTGACAGTTTGGGTGCATTGATGACACGGACTGCCAATTTTGCGATTGTTGGGTTGCGACCAATCACGGGACTGGATGCTGCCATCCAGAACCATCGCTAACACTATCCGTGACAATTGGGTACCAAGAATCAATAACTAGGAACTCCTTAACCTAGATGCAAAGCCCAGTTTCACAGTCCATACTCCACTTATATATTTGCATACCTATCTCATAGGCTCCATCTGCCAATCATTTTCCAATGGTAGTGCTCTTCAGTTTCAAGTATGAATAGTTTTGATTTTAGTTAATATCATAATTCTGATAGATGAGCATTGAGCAACATAGCAATATTTACACCTTCTAGTACTAGCGGATTGATATTAAGATATAGACTACCTGGCAATGGATACACAGTTGGTGTATGGCCAGAAGTACTAGCTAATGGCTGCTGACTATCCTGCTCGTAAAGGGCTAATTTCCAAACTCCATCAACCATCGAGTACTTTTCATCACACATGATTGGGTAATGAGTTAATCTAAGCATGAATGCGTCCAAGAACATATCTGATACCTCAGATCTAGTCTAGTGGAGAGTGTGAACATTGTAATCTCCACTGGCCTTTGATTAATGAATATTCTGGTCTCTGCTAGCCTGAGGTAGCAGGATCGCCTGGGTGGGTACATTGTCAGACTTGTGTAATTTGTTGAGGGTTGACTTTTGGTGTTTGAGCAAGAAGGTGCCATTGCCCCTGCTGAATTTTGCAAATTTGAAGACAGAGGGTATGCATTGAGAGAATCTGCTAGGCTCTGTTTCTGTAGCAGTTAAACCCATGTTGTATGTATTGTCTGATTGTGGTCTGTCTGGCCAAGAAGTAGAACCTCATATTAATAATCCAAGTTGTCTTCTTTGATTGCAGAATAGAAGGTGGACACTGTGCGATCTTCACTTTCATCCTTACTGAACTCTGAATTTGTATCTTTCTCATCCTGCTTCATCAGAATTTCAACATTGACAGTAGCAATCTCAAACATCAAATGTGAAGGCAAAGTTGGAAAGTCAAATATTTCATCAGCAATGAAGAGTGGCTGTCTTCTTTTTTGTGAGTGGTCATGCTTTTTCAAGGTGGACATCTTGATTTTTGTGTGAATTGTGATTTTTCACCTCGCTGGCCATATGTTCCATGAGGAAGAAGTTAAGATAGAGGTTAAGGAATTTAGAGAGACAAGTATATAGACATAAATAGAGTATCCAGTTTAATACAGCAATGCAAAGAGAGAGTAATCAAATAACACTTCGCCAACGAGAATGGAGTTAGAGCTGAGTCATCAAACGGTCTGGAAGACCTACTTCGAGCAGTTCATACTTATATCATGGATATGCAATCTCCATTGTACTTTAGGAGGTATCAGATTTACCAGATCAGATGTATTCCTCATGCCTACAGTACTAAATGATAGCACCCATATCTAAGTATGCTGTTAATGCAAGAATTGAAGGTTGGTTTAAGCCGACATACCTAGATTTGTACTAGACACACCTGAGGGACTGGAGACATTGATCTCACTGTAATACCAACTCAAGCTTATGACCAGCCATCTGGAGTACCGAGAAATGGATTGATGATGATTGGCTCTGCATGTGACTTCTCCAGAGGTAGTAAATATGCCTACAGTTTGAGCCAATGTGGTGACTACATGGCATAGAATTGTTGGCATGTTGAGATTCTGCAGAAATTGGATAGAGTTGGGCCATTGGAAAGTGGGGAGAGTTGAAGTCACAATGGTTCAAATGGAGTTTGTTGTTGTTCTTGATAGTGGATAAATTTGAATCTCCAAATGTGGTACATCTGGCATAAGGACAGAGAATTTTGTTGATGGTCTGTTGTTTTGGATTCTGTGGCAAAGGTAACAGTTGATTTGGCATAATTGGGAGCAGAACTTCACCTTCAGCAGTCAGTGTCTGCTGAATTTCTTTATATCAATATTGCAGTCACTGTAACAGTGGGAATTTGGGTTCACATAGGACAGATTGAATATCGAAAAAGCACAGCAAGGTACCATGATAATTCAGGGTTAATATAATTGATTCCAGGTCTTATCAATGCCAAGATTGCAAGGAAATGTATTATAAATGGTCACTCACATTCAGATGTTGCGCATAAGATCTAGTAAACTTTGCATCATTGAATTTCATAATGATTATGTGTTTCACTACTATCAAGTTGACTGAATATAAATGTTGAAGTTCAGAGGTGTGTATAAGACAATATTACTTTGTCATGAGGCTTTATTTCAGAGCTGGCAGACAAATATTTACATGCAATTACAGCAAATTGAGGTGCAGTGAACTTTGAAAGGTATGCAGGATTTAATGCAATGGCTGCAATCATAGAATTGTCTTATGCAGATGGTTACTAGTACCGGAAAAAGGTGCCCTGACTTAACCCAACCTGTCATCACAATGTGATCATCATGCACTTACACCATGGGATATTGGTGGGAGTCAAATATGGTCTATTTACAATTTGAATATACTGAAGCATTTTACAATATATGGTAAGTGGGATTTGCCAGTGATTTCTTGAGTTGTTTAGGATAGACTGTCTAGCATAGGCTGTTGCTTGATGCTCACGTGATGGAAAATGGTTCAATGAAACAATTTTAAAATAGAGTTTAATGGCAGCCCAAACAAAAAATGCAGTCAGAATCCAGTTTTGTCCGCATTAGGAACATGCTTTAATTCTAGCCTCTCTGAGGATGTGCTGTGTTTCGCAAGAGTGGAAGTTGCCAGTCAGTTGCATTATTTCTGAATAGAAACTGACTGATTAGGTTTCTGCTCCCAGGCTGCAGTTTGATAATGGATCATAAATAGCTGAAGCAAGTTTAGAATCTTGGAAATTGAGGTCAAACATACTACTTGGTCAATATCCAGTTGAGGATGGAAACTTATTGCCCAGGGCTGTGCAGTTAAGATACAAGTCTGCGGTGGACACCATCCTCCTAAGGATGGTTACCATGGTACATTTCATTTGGGGCATTGTAGTGGCAGCCTACACATACTGACCAAGTTTAGATTCAGATATCCACTGGGGACAAATGGGGTACACCCTTAGCAAATCAATGTGTACTGTGAAAATAATGACAGTACATATGCGCTGGCTGGCATGGATTCAAAAACATACACAAATGAAGCAATTATAGTTCAAAAGATGCAATAGGAAGTATTCAAACGTAATATGAAGTGCGTAATATCATTTAGTGGCTCAGAGACTTCTGTAGACTGAAGTCACAACCTGCTAATCGATTTTGGCTTGTCCACAGTGGCATCACAAACAGGATATGTATGACGTGTCAAATCTGAGACCATGAGACAAAACTGAACAGTGAATATGAGGTGTGACAATACCTCAATCATATGTGAGGAAAATCCAAGCAGCATAGTATTTGGTTATAGCAGGCATCTGAATACTGTATATTAGGATACAATACTGGAAGTTCACACCATCAAGATAAATTTTGTTTTACAGCATGATTGTCATATACTATACTACTTCTGACAAAGTAACAGTCAAGATGTATTGGGGATATTGTGTTTCAAATGACTCTAGTTGATTCAACATTTTTGATCCATTGAACATCTGAAGTATTTTCCTGAGTTCAGAGTCTGGTCAACCCTAACTAAGCTAGTAACAAGAAATATGAATCAATTCTGGAGTCTCGCATGGCGCTGACATATACAGGTAATTAATGTGAGCAACGGGACCGGGTTCAGACCATGAAAACAGGTTGGTCCGGTCTACGACCCGTGCAAAAACCCCACCCGTCCCCTCTTGTTAGGCCAAACCCGGACCCGAACTGGCCAACATACGGGTTTTGCGTGGTTTGGCAAGACCTGTCAGTTGGAATCTCCAGATCTACGTTTTGGGTTTTTCTATTTATGGTCAAATTCGGATATCCTACTGTTAATTGCAAAATATTGACTATGGTACTGCATTCTCATTTTCGGATGCATTGACAGCCTTTATATAGCAAACAAGGAGAGAGACGCTCCCTGCCCCATCCTGAAAATGAGCGTCAATGGAGCATCAACAATTGATGGTCATGCATCTTGGGCAATCTATGTGGTGCTTAATCGCATGTATCTATAAACAAGTTAATGGCAGCCTCTATGGGCAAATGAGCAAGTGATATACCCGCGATAGGCTCCAGCACAGTAACAACGCATTTGATTTACAAAGGTGCAACTAAGTGTTCATGAGCGTTTTAGACTACAAAAACGGCCAACACACAGTATAGGGACTTTAACTGCCACAGAGTGCTTCGATACACTATGATCAAATGCCCAAGATCATTGACACTCTGTTGACGCGCATTTTCTTGAAGGGGCAGGGAGCGTGTCGCTTTCCATTTTTGCCTATAAAGGGTGGCAACACTTCCATGATGTATATTCCCTACCAAATCGCGTGTTTATTACCCGACTTACAGGACCAAAAATTGTTGACGCTCTGTTGACGCACATTTTTAAGATGGGGCAGAGAGCGTCTTGCTTTCTTTTTTGCCTATAAAGGTTGTCAATGCTGTCGTTATGTATAAGCACTACAAAATTAGTTCGTAATTACCAGACTAACAAGACCTAAAATTGTTGACGCTCCGTTGATGCTTATTTCAAAAATGGAGCAGGGAGCGTGTTGTTGTCTCCTTTGCCTATAAAGGGTGGCAACACATCCATTAAGTGTATTCACTACCAAATAGCGTTTTTATTACCTGACTTACAGGACCAAAAATCATTGACGCTCTCTTAACGCTCATTGTCAAGATGGGGTAGGGAGCGTGATACTGTCTCTTTTGCCTATAAAGAGGGGCAACACTTCCAAAATGTGTATTCACTACAAATCGCATTTTTATTAGCCGACTTACAGGACCAAAGATCGTTGACGCTCCATTAACGCTCATTTTGCCACAGGCGTATCCCCAATATGGAACCATTCACTTTAATCAATAATGGTCTTGTGGCAACCGTTTAGTGCTGTTCAGGTACGGTCTCCTTTATTACTACATTCCTCTTCAATGATGCATATAAATATACCCTTGAAAATATACTTTAAAGTGTTCGCTAATTGTAGATAATGCTATTACTCAAAAATCCTGTTCCCTTCAGTCAACTCTCGTGTTTGCTGTCATGTTCACTCAAAAGGCTGCTGTCATCTACAAAGTGGCGGTCAGCTGCGTTACCACGCAGCTGATTGTGTACTAACCAGTTGATGGACCTTGATCAGTTAGCAAATCTGGACTAAAATCTTTATCGCGCATGCGATCCTTGGCATATGGATCAAGATCGAAATATCAAGCGGTGGTAAGCGGAGTATGCATATACAGATATCCGGGTGGCACACCATCGGTTTCGGAGCTATGATTTCTCTCACTGTCATCAGGTGGCACAGGTGGCGTTCCGGGCCTCGGTGGCGCCGGTCGTGGTGGAGATGCACCTGTGCCTTTGCGCCTCCACCGAGTCTGTGGATTCTTTGCTGTGCAATGTTGACAAGGAAGTCAGCCGTCTATTTGATTTTCACGAACCATTGCCGGGTGTCTTGCTATTGCAGCCTTCACCTTGTGATGCGCGGGACACACAACACCCCGCATCTTCTCTTTTCAGGCTTTGGTGCAAAGTTTGTTGATTAGTTGATGTGTTTGCTCTATTGCGGCGCGCGAATTCCCTTCTTTGGCCATTTTGGCCATATTCAAGGCAAGACACATGTCGGACTGTTCAAGCTGTACCCGACCTCCTTGTCTTGCCATAGTAGCTGACATGTTGGAAACCTAGAAGAAATTAGTTGCTGCTTCTGATGTGAGATTCAGCTATAACCTCAACCATATACGACTCGGTAGCCTGCTCTAGTGTCTTTAATGCCTGTTTCGTCCATTCCCGAGGATGTTTATCAGGAAATTGGTCTGCCACGTTCCAGGAGTAACAACATTGTGATGTTCCATTTCGTGGACTGTGCGGGAAAATGTCCCTTGGTCAACCATGGAGGTTTCCCGTTATGGGTAGCGATAAATTGGTCACTTAGCTCTCGACATACCCAGGCACTGTGTGACATTGTAAGCTGACTGCCATCTACATCGGTTTGGATGGACTAACATCCGAAACGATGCTGTTTCATATTCTTGCAACTTCCGGTTTTAGGTAGTATGTTCAAATGTGCATGCTAGGTCATATTATCGGTGGCTACAATTGCTGAGTCGCGGTGCACTGACTGGTGTCTGTGCTGCTGCTGTGTCTCACCGGATGGCGCATTGTTTGAAGCGCCTGTCATTGGGCTCAATTGGGCTGCAATTGCACCTGGTCGAAGTGTTTATGGAGCTATGACCTGCTGTTGTGGAATGGTGCGGAAGATGATCACAAAAAGAAGTGGGAAGTCCGGAAGACTATACAGTTAGCTACAAGTCAAAATGGAATGAGTGACAGCCAAATTGCACCTTCCATTCAAGCTGAATCCGGCTGGGTGTAGCTGCACTGCGTATAGCTGCTGGGGATTCCAACAGTCCCGGGATGTGCAGAAAGTCGGTCCGATCTTGTTTGTTTGTTGTCAGCGTTACATAGTGATGAATGACAGGTGATAATGCATTTTTGATGGATATAAAAAGGACATTCTTCGATGGAAAGGACGTCTGATGATGTTCGTCTGAAGACATCGCCAGGATCTCACAAGAATCACACGCTAACCATTCAGTCAAGATGTACGGATAGCATGTCAATTCCCAATGAAATGCCAGTCAAAATGTTGATTTTGCCTTCTTCAAATTGATCAAACCTATTAATCTTGACATAAAAGACGTAGCTTGCCTCCATGTGGTCCATATCATGCAACATCTAACATCTCGCCCAACAACATGGTCAACACAAGATACAATGGTCAATAATCCAAAAGAGAACCTTTCACAACTTCCGGTGGGCAAATACGGCAAATCGACAAAGGAATATACATGAAGACGTGATCACGCGAAGGTACAGGAGTCTGGCTTCGAGGCCGAAAGGGCCCGAGCGTTGGGAGCGTTGCGCAGCTTGTGATCTAAAAAGAGACTTTCGGCAGAGAAAAGAATGGAAACACACTTTTTATGCAACAAAGAAAAAGTGAAATGGATCGAGGACAATGTGAATGGAGAGACCGCAGCGGCACGAAAGCGAGTTCAAGATGCAGAGACAGCGACTATGCAAGAGCAGGACCATCTGGGATATGTTGAAAAGGCACGATCAACAAGCACAAAGCTTGAAACAACATGTAAGGAGATGTTGAGTGCTATCGGAGACAGTCTGAGCGATCTTGCAAGTTCTGAAGATGAGGAGGATGGGGAAGACGAGGACGATGATGAAAAAGATACGGAGCTTGGGGAGCTGAGCGATGATGACGAACCTGGCTGGGTGATGGGCACTATCTCCAAAACAGTACTGCGCCGCATGGAGAGCTTTCGGCAGAAGCAGATGAGGCCGGACGAACTGACGAACCCAGGATGAAGGGATGCGGCTGTCTACTTCCATGAGATAGATATGAAGCATGGGACGACTGAATTGAAGGTTCCGGCAGTTGTGAAGCCCCAAACAGACACGACTGCAGCCACACCATCATCGACAACATTTAGAGAACTTATGCAGGTTCTTGATAATGTCCCCGGACAATCACAAATTCTGCAAGTGACGTCTCAACAGGGAAACAGTCAAATGAGGCTGGGTTTGGAGAACCCTCAGGCAGACGATCTCATAATATCTCTGAGGCCCGATGCCAGTCCTGATTTGTCACAGATGGAGATTGGGAAGCCAGTTCAACCCGTAAGCTATTGCCCCTGCACATAGCGTCCCTTGCGAATTACCACATAGAAATCGGATTTTGAAAAAGACACGGTAACGGCTCCTGCGTCACCGGAGGAGTAGATAGCTAAATAGGTATTTTTGACAAGTTATCTTGAGTTCAAGCAATTTGTATCTACTTTCTTACGCGTCATCTTTTTCTGGATTTCAGTGACCACAATGTGAGACAGGATTATTCTTCAGTGGGTGTGCATGGGTCGTACAGGCCATGCGAATATTCTAGACACCAAATCAAGTTCATTGACCAACAATGAACTGTATATGGTGTTGCCTGTTATGGTTAAATGATAAAGCAAAACTTAATTTTGAGATGAAAGTTACTAACAAAGTTTAAGTCAGTGAGGTCATAGGACTCATAGCAGGAGCAGTCAAAGCAGATCCGAAACCCGGATGAATGACCGCCATCTGACTGCATCAATCCATGCAGCCAACTACATGACTCTCCGCTCAGACCTCCTGCACATGGTCGAGAAATGGTAAAATTGCATATGGTACGTCGTCGAAATCGAGGAGAACGAGCTGGATAAGGCATGGTGAGAACGTTGGGCTATAAATATCTAAAACTAATGTGTGGATATTTGTGCAGTAAATTGCCATCGGAATGCGCTGAAATGCTATGGACCTACTGCATTCATCATGCCAATGACATGTATAGTTGTGGTCCAGAAAGTGAGATGTCTTGAAGATAGTGGATTCAAGTGAAAATACATGGAAACGGTATACTGGCTGCCGGACAAGACTGTATGCATTTACTTACATTCGTTTAGCACCCGATGACTGTTGGTATTTCTCTAGGGTGAGCTCACAGGTGAGCGTCAATGGAGCGTCAACGATTTTTGGTATTGCATCATGCAAAATCCAGAGGGTTTCGCTGCAACTTCATCTCATAATCGAACTATAGCCCGCCTTTCTATTCAAAAATGGTTGCCACGACATCGCTACTATGTCCCAAAAATGAGCATCAACGCAGCATCAACAACTCGCATCATGGAAACTGTAAGTGCTGTGCGGCGACATTCAGCCATAGTCGAACTATCGGGCGCCTTTTCAGGCGACAATGATTGCGACAACATCGCTACTATGTCCTCACAATGAGCGTCAATGGAGCGTCAATGACTTCTGGCCTTGTATCTGGGAAAATGAAAGGGCGGTGCCGCGACATTAACCCATGATCGAACTATCGGCCACCTTTCTAGTCAACAATGCTTTCGATGACATTGTCACTATGCCCTACGAATGAGCGTCAACGGAGAGGCAACAATTTTCAGCCTTCCATTGTGGAAAATCAAGGGACTATACGACTACATTGATCCATAATTGAACTATCAGCATTATTTCTAGGCAAACACCCTGAGGATAAGATTGTTACCATGTCCCGAAATGAGCGTCAACGGAGAGTCAACGGGGAGTCAACGGAGCGTCAACGATCGTTGATCTTGCATCTTAGATATCAGAACAGCAATGGAACGCAGATAACCCACAATGAACCCATCGGCAGCCATTATTGGGAAAAATGCTGGTGACAATATTGCGTCCTCCTTCTATAATTGAGCACCCACAGAGCATCAACACTTCTTGTGGATGTTCAGAACGCTATACAGCAGTGAACTGCATTGTGCTGTTACCAAATCGAGTTTTACGCAGTCAGTCTTTGCAATCTGACCATAAATTCAACATCACAAATATCCATGCAATGTCTTACACATCTGATTTCTTAACTTGTAGCAGTAGAGTCAATATTTGAGAACCCGCAGTCTGCTTTGCTGTATCGTTACCTTTGGCAGTCTTTCGAGTCGGAATACCCAACCTTTCAATCCCTACCGCCATGTCAGATTCAAAATCTTTGGACACCTCATTGCTCGAGGTTATGATCTGTTCCAAAAATGAACGTGTCTTTATTCATGATTTAAGTGACCTTGCTTTTCAAATCATCTTCGATGCTTGGTGGGCTTCAATGAATGTAGGCTCGAAGGGGCAAATTTGCTTGGAATAATTCTAGCCATGTGCCTTCATGGCGATTGCATTTACACTGTGGAATTGAGGAAACAGGCAGCCCTGGCATCATATGTATCATTTGTCATCAAGTTCTTCGCCATCCATCAGAACATGGGACTAGCTCAATGAGGAAACACTTGCTGGCAAAAGCTCACATCGCAAAGTTGAACGAATTAACAGAGTCAGAGGTGACTGAATTGACTTGTTCGACGGACAATGACTCAGCTTTCGCCATCCTGAAGAGGCAAGGAAGTCAAGGAATCACAATAGTAACTTTGCAAAGGGAATTCAGATTTGACATCCAGGTTGATCCATGTTGACCGAAATGACAAACAAAATGTTCGAAACTAGCAGCTAAGGACTTTGAAACATCCGAATTTCACCAAGACACATGGAATCGCTACCTCAGGTCATGCTTTGTTTCGGCCCATATTCCATGGAACGCTATATCAAATCTAGATCTATGACGGTCATATAAGGCGTTACGCGATCACCTAGTGCTGCCATCTGCTACGACCCTCAGCAACGTCTGCCAGAGAGAATATTTACTTACCGTGGATGCAATGAAGAAGCAATTGCCGTCACAAAATAAAGTTAGTTTCGCTTTGGACGGATGGACATCAACCATCACACTAGCCATAACATCGGTCATTACTTACTATATGAATCGGAATTGGGGATTGCGTGAAGTTCAACTTGCCATCGACGACGTTGATCGCCTATTGTTTTCTCGTTTTGAAAGCGGAATGAGGACGATAGGTCGGGGGCCAACATACTGGAGCAAGTCTAGTAGTACATTTGAAGGACATGCTTGATCGTGTTGAGCTTACTGACGGCTATTTGCTTGGAATTACGACTGATGATGCCTCCTCAAATTACTCAATGACACTCGAGCTGCAATCGACACTAGAGTCCTTCGGAATCGAGTGGCCTGCATTGAGGAACCACATACCATGCATGGCGCACGTCATACAGCTGGCTTTAGGTGCATTCATGAGCAGTCTCGGTGTGAAAGGCCACACGAAGTCTTGGGAAGCCCATGAGTGTGATTAGCAATTGGGAGACAGTGAAGCCATAGTCATTGGGATGAGTCAAAGGCTTCGGAAAGAGGGCAACACAAGAATCAATACGGTGTCGGCCATGAAATCAGGTTTCACGAAGATAATGTAGAAAGTATGTATCCCAGATATTTTGAAAGTGCCAAAACTGACCTGCATGTAGCCGCGATTGCCAGCTGTATTGATTATGCCAACACCTCGTCGTTGGAATGAGCACATTGACTGTCACAACGTGGAAATCCGCATCTCGGTAATGCCGATCATGGATGTGAAGACATGTTGGAACCTTACACTGGAGTTACTCAAGTGTGTCTACCGATTACGGGAATTCACATGTGAGTGGTTTTCAGATCCAATAAACACTGATTACTGGCCACTTTTCACAACTCAAGATGAATGGACCATTGTGAAGTATGTCATGGAAGTATTGAGGCCATTGCGATATTGGACCCTGTGGATGTCAACGAGGCATACAGTCACATTGCATCACGTTATCACAGGGTACAATGACATATTTGATCATATGGACGTGTTGATGTGAGATAAGGTTAAGAAGAAGACTCCATGGAAGGAATACTTGCTTTTATCTGTGAAGTCAGCTTGACAGAAGCTGTCTAAATACTACGCTTAAGTGACTCCAATGATGGGCATGCTTCTGATGTCTGCAAATATCCTCGATTCATTTCGGAAGTAGCGATCGTTTAGAAAGTGGGACAAAGAAATGGATATCAATCCTGAGGACGAGACATCCTATACTACCCAATAGCAAGAGGCATTTCTGCAGTATGTGGAGAATGAATACTGTGCCCAACATCAATGTGTGCCGGTCAATAAGCACAACAGCTTACTGAGCAGCAATCTCATCCCCTCTGCAACAGCTTCAGGATCCTGTCAATCATCCTTTGATCCATTTGATTTATTCAGCAATGATAAAGAATATTTCATTCCTAACAATGCGGCTGAGACGACAACCGGATTAAGCGCTCACGCAGCACATCAATTGACCACCGACAGGCTCTATTTGAATTCGCCGCCTGAATCACAAAAGGACTGGGGGCAAATTAATCCACATCTCAATGAATCCCACTCCGACCCAATGGAAATGAGCAGTTCATATTGATTACCGGACATAACCGACTGGTGGCATCAACAGGAGGAAATGCACTCAAAGTACCCCAATTTCTCTGTTCTGGCGCGCGACATATTCTTTATCATACCACATGGTGTTGGAGTGGAGGCCAGTTTTTCCCTAGGCCGAGATGTTATCGGCTGGAGGCAGTCAAAACCATAGTTGAGACCTTTCGCAAAAAAGTCATTGTAAGGCAGTTTGCTCAAGCCAATCATGGGATTTTGGATTGCACTGACCCAGAATTGGATACAATGAACACAGAAAACGTCTTGGAAATGAAAAAAGAGGCAGCGGAATGGAAATTGCACAGAATGGCCAAGGTTCGTGACTTTTTGGAGATGTGGCAGGGCAGACAAAACCTACGTGCTACCCAAAAGCAATCTCGCGCTCAAAACAAGCAGATGACTGCCCTGGGATATCTTTCAGACATGGGAGTGAGCGTCAAAGCATCCTCGTCACTCTTTCAACATGATGGTGCGGCTGCATTCAAATTGTCAGAAAGATCTCCATTGCCACCACCTGTGTCTGCAAAGGACCTCCCTGGAGGACAAACGCAAATATGGAATGTTCGCCAAATTAGAAGAATCAACCGTCATCCAGTTGAAAGTGATGAGGATAGAGCACCTCGAAGCATTTCGGACACTGAAGATTGGCTTAACTCGAATTGTGCCTTAGATAATGCAAATGACAGCGATGACAATTGCGCGGCTGGCATTGACCCTGGTAGAGAGCAAGACAATAGCACTGAGGATTCGGAATGCCGAGTGCAGCGGGATTTGAGCGCCGCTCCCAATGTTCCCTGATTGATTCAGCCTACATTGAAGTCCAATTGACAGGCTGAAAATGTGTTGATGACGGTCAATGCAATCGAAACAAGGAGGGATCTGGGCGTGAAGAACACATAGGACAGAATGCCTCAATGTTTCACCAGCTTCTTTATGTATTTTGACCGACAGTTGTAGTTAGTGATATATCATGCGTGAATGGTGTGTAGTAGCTTGTCAATATCGGTTGATAAATAGATGTGTAGCTGGCGCACTGAAGCTTTGGCAAGATACATCAATTTTGGTCCTGTGAGAGCGAACAGTGCATGAATGTTACTGTGCTTGGCTTTGCCTCAGGGCCAACTCTCAATCTGTCAGACAGACTACCACTAAGTCCAAATCATGATGCAAACTATTGTTGATGGCAGCAGATGTTGTATAGACTATACATCGAAATGAGTGTCAATGGAGCGTCAACGATTTGTGGTGATGTCAGTACGGTCATTCAACAGCGATTTGGTCGCTGTAATGCATACCCGATATATTGGCTGCTTGTATAGGCACAAGAGACAGCCACATGGTCACTGCCCCATTCTGAGAATGAGCATCAACGGAGAGTCAACGATTTTGAGCTGCGCATCTTAGATAATTAACATTCCGATTGGTTGCAGGCATCTATTTATCCGATATTGGCAGCCTTTACTGGGAAAAACAACAAGGACATGCTCCCTGCCGCATCCTCAGATTGAGCATCAATGGAGCGTCAACAATTTTTAGCTTCGCATCTTGGGTAATTTATGTTCCGATTGGTAGTGGACATCCATTTGTCAGATACTGACAGCCCGTACTGGGAAAAAAATAGCGAAATGCTCCCTGCCGCATTCTGAGAATGAGCGTCAACAGAGCGTCAACAGAGTGTCAACGATTTTCAGCTTCACATCTTGGGTATTTTATGTTCCGATCGGTTGCAGAGATCCAATCACCAGATAATGGCAGCCTTCACTGGGAAAAACTACAGCGACATGCTCCCGGCCGGATCCTGAGAATAAGCCTCAATGGAGAGTCAACAATTCTCAGCTTCACATCTTCGGTAATTTATGTTCCGATTGGTTGCAGATATCCATTTGTCAGATTTTGGCCGCTTTTACTGGCAAAAACTACAGCGACATGCTCCCTGCCTCATCCTGAAAATGAGTGTCAACGGAGTGTCAACAGTTTTAGTGTTGAGTATTTGGTAAACAAGGCATTGCGCAGATGTTTACGTTCATAACGGAATTATTGTCTACCCTGATAGGCAAAAATACAATATATCAATGGTACAACACCAATTCCAAATTTATCGATATTGCAAGCTGCAAAGCATGCAAAAACATATTATTGGTTGTTGAAAACGTGATTTTGATAAGATACTATTCAGGAACTCCAAAAACAAGCGTCTTATACGAATCTATGGATGGACCCACTGGGCGACTCGCTAATAACCCGCCCAATCCAGATGGGTTGGGAGTTTACCATCGAACCGTACTGGAGTTGACAGTTCAGGTCTATTAGCTACCGGGACCGCCAATTTGATAATGGTTTAGTTTGGACCTGAACCCAGACCCGAAGTGACGGTCCGGAACCGTTGCTAACACTACAGGTAATACATACCTAGCATTGCTGTCGCTGCTTGTTATACACCAGGAAGCTGGCAGTGACACTTAGTTTGAATTTTATTCATTGATCCAGGTAGTACAACACCTTACAGAGGATATAGCACAAAGAGGGGCAGAGGATGTGGCTTGAATCCTTTTCCAAAACGACGAATATATCACACTGTGGAGTTCCACTCGGTGAATCATTTCTTGATACAATTTCAATCATCTCTCCACTCTTCTACAGACATACCTGCTTTCCATCAGAGTCTCTCTTATCCAAATGAGGGTATGTTTCCATTCAACAACTGAGTGTGTATTCTTTACTATCTCCAATGTTTGTTGCTAATAATCAGCTATCATGAAATCAAATCATACCCTAAATAGTACTGATTTAACCCTCCAGCTCACCTCATGCTTAATGCCTTTTCATTATTGTTTATTGGTTGATTCAATTGTGTTGGTAAAATGTATAAAGATGTGCCTCCTGATTTCACCATCGTGATGATTATTATTCATCCACTCCATCTGATGCCACAACATCTCATTGCTCTGAATAATGCTTCAAATGGTCTTCACGGGAATACTGATTCCAGTGTATCATCAATGAAGAGATGTTTTGTTGCTTTATCTGGGCATCCAGGACTCTTATTTGTCCCACTCCAGAGTGTTTGTTGATAACACTTGCTTAGCTATCATAGACATGGCAACATATATTCAATAGCAAAAGGTATGGAACTCTGGTTGATTCAGCCAGACATCAATCAGCAAAATATAACACAATATGGATGTCATTACTCCACTACTTAAATACTCTGCACAGTAATTTCAATCTTTCTAGGTGCTTCCAGATGCTGTTAGCCAGGCTCAATGCGAAGTGAATTGCTGTCTGGTGCCTCATGACTCTGTTCCAGTGCTCCTCAAAGCTTAGGACGTTGCAAAACTGACCAAACCACATTCTCTGAAATGAATTTAACAGTCTTCAGAATGCAACAAATCATGCAATTATGGTATACTAATTTCAGAGCTAGTGGGAGTTTTGGATGCAACCCCAAGACAATTCTGGCGTACTATGTACCAGAAGCCATACTCTCTAGCAGTGGTTATTGGAGTATTCATATCAAATAGTGCAATTCGATATTCTATCTTACCCCTACTCCTGCACCCCTCATTTCAGTCATTGTAATAATATACAATCCAGTTGGTATCTTATTCAACATAATTATATTCAAGCCGTATCCCATCGATTCTGTCTGCTCCAGCATTCTGTTGCACCAAATGTGCCAGATCAACTATCACTGAGATAGTCATAAGATGCATCTTTGTAGCCAGTTTGACAACTTGAATAATGCTGTCAACACAATTGGCCCAGCCATGCAGGTGTTTGTACTTTGTTTCAATTACCACCACATGTCATTGATCTGGAGGACACAATACCCATTTTAGAGTCTTCTTACACAACTTAGAAAGGGTCGATAGCATTTTTCCGGCTGGTACGGGCTCCTGAAATCGTTGGACCTGATTGTCTGGTAACCAGTCACAATATACTACCTGGAAAGTAGGAACTTGGACTTGGAAGGTGTGCACAATGTCATTGTTATCACTGTCCATTTATTAGACCCTGATGTTATCACACTTAGATATACTTGCTTAGTTGGTGCTTGTATAATCTACCTTGGAAGGAAGTCCCAAATGCTCAACAGTAGTAGGGTAGTGCAATGGTTGTTAGCGGTCCAACTTCCAATCCTGAGGTTTATTTAATAGATGGTCTAGGGGTATGTGTGATTCCTGTCCAAGCAACAATCCGCTGATATTGTGTTCGGAGTCCTCTTCATTTTGTCAATAGAATACCCCTCCAAAGTTGGTGATTCTGGAAGCTACTGATGAATCTCTGAGTGATAATAATTTGATACTTCTGTACTTTCCACGGGGATAGGTTTGTGCCAAAAAATATACATGTTGTGAAACGGAGTGGAAAAAAGCCCCTGGCTACCTATGTTGGAGATTTGAAAGATGGGATCTGTGTGTGGTGTTAGCCACAGTTCCGGAGCGCTGCATTGGGTCCGGGTCCGGGTCGGAACCTAACCATCGCCACATACAATGTTCGGGTCGTCAATCCCCCCGCACTGGCTATGCGGGTACGGTTCGATGGACATGTCCCAACCGGTCTTTATTGGGCGAGTTGTCAGCGGGATGTCCAGCAAGTCCATCTGTAGATTTATATAATGCGCTTGCTTTCACTCTTTGATTATTGTATTTGAACAAAATGTCTTAATTAACATCCAGGAATACTTTTTTGATCACTTTGCAGGTTGTGACATCAGTTATTTTGGAATCAATGTGTTTCCTTCAGTCTTTTGTATTTTGGAGTACTAAGGTGGTCAATAGTTCTGTTATGATCTCATATATCTGTGTGATGCCGAGATTATGCAATATACAAGACCAAAAGTTGTGGACGCAATGTTGATGCTCATTTTGAAGATGTTGTAACAAAGATATTTTGCACTGTGTTTGTTGACAAGACCGCCATTACATGGTATCTGAATTATCACCATAGAGTTACACTTGGATCACCAAAGATGCAAGAGCATTAATCATTGACGATGTGTTGACACTCATTTTCAGGATGGGGCAGGGAGCGTGCCACAGTTGCTTTTGACACTAAAGGTGGCTAATACCGCATTTATGGATGTCTGCAACCAATCGCCACTTCGATAACCCAAAATGCAAAGCCAACAATCGTTGACACTCAGTTGACGCTCATTTTCATAATGGAGCAGTGACCATGTCGGTGACTTTTTCGCCTATAAAGGCAGCCATTACGTACATTACGCCTAACCCCTACCAGACAACTTTGTAATTAGCTGACTTGGAAGACTGCAAATTGTTGATGCTACATTGTCGCTCATTTTGCTGATGGGGTAACGAACAACTCACTCATTGTTTTGCCTGAGAAGGCCGCCACAACATTATATATGAATTATTGCCACAAATCAACACATCGATAACCCAGGATGCAAAGCCAAATATCATTGACTCTCAGTTGATGCTCATCGTCAGAATGGGGCAATGACCTTGTTACTGTCCTTTTCGCCCGTAAAGGCAGCCATTAGATCCATTATTGCTGAACCACTACCAGATAATTTTGTAATTAGCTGACTTGGATATCTACAAATGGTTGTCGCTCCGTTGACACTCAGTTTCATGATGGGGTAACGAACATCTCACACATCGTTGTTCCTGAAAACGCCAGCCATACCTCGTGTATGAATCATCACCTCAACTTAACAGTTAAATAACCCAAGATGCAAAGCCAACAATCGTTGACATTTGGTTGACGCTCAGTTTCAGAATAGGGCAGTGACTGGGTCGCTTGCTGTTTTGGATATAAAGACAGCCAATACTCTGGTTATGCCACACAGCAATTAAGTCACTTTACAATTACCTTGCTTACAAGACCAAAAATCTTTGACACTCCGTTGACATGCATTTTCAAGATGAGGTAGGGAGTGTGTCGCTACAGTTATTGCCTATATAGGCAGCCAATACTTCGATTCTGTATAACCATGACCAAATCAATTTTGAATTACCAGACATTCCTGACCTAAAATTGTTGACACTCTGTTGACACTCATTTTGCAATGGGCGTATCCGCAATATGCAATCATGTGATTTGGCATAGTCTATCATTGACATTGTTTTGGCAGCCTTTCTAGTGTTTCCATTTACTTTCTCCTTGATCACTACATTGTTCTTTAATAATACATATAAATATATCTTTCAAAATATACTTTACAGTATCCGCTGATGGTAGATAATAATATACTCCAAAATCCCATTCCTTTCGATCAATACTCGTCATCATTTGCAGGTTTGCTCAATAGGCAGCTCCCGTCTTCAAAATGGATGTTAGCTGCATTACCACACAGCAGATAGTGTATTAAGCAGTGGATGTTCTTTCAGCAGGCATCATATCTTGATCAAAATCTGTATTGTGTGGGCTATCCTGGGCATGAAAAAAATCCAGCACTGGGACAAGAGGTACATGATTACACAGATCCGGCCAGCAATTTGACCAGTTGGGAATGTTGAGCCTTGGCATTGTCACCGGGTGGTGCGGGTGGTGTTCTGGGCAGAGGTTGCATCGGCTCTGGAGTCGGCTGTCTGTGTAGGTCGGCAGGTAGTGCACTTGGTCCTTTGCGTCTCCAGCATATCTGCGGATTCTCAGCGGTGACATTCTGGCAAGAAAGGTATCAGTCCAGGCGGTTTTGGTGAAGCATTGCAGGGTGTGTGTCTATCACTGCCTTCACCTTTCAATGCTCGGGATACTCAACTCGCCGCTTCTTCACTTCTCGGACTTCAGTGCAAGGTTACATGATCAGATATTTCGGTTGCTCTCTTGCAGTGCACGATAACCCTCCTTTGGCCATTTTGGCCTTATTCAAGGCCAGGCCCACGTCGGACTGTTGCAGCTGTACCCGACCTCCTTGCCTTGCCATAGTAGCGGACATGTTGAAAACCTACAAGAAATTAGTTGCTGCTTCTAACAATGAGATTCAGCAAGTACCTTAAAAATATACACTTCTGTAACCACCTCTAAGGTGATTGAAGCCTGGCTCGTCCACTCCCAGGGATGCTTAAAACTAACTTCGTCCATGAACATCGCAGACCTTCCAACATCATGATATTCGATTTCGCGCACTGTGCATGATGATGACTTGATCGACCATGGATGGTTGCCGTTACAGGCCACGATACATTGGTCACGTAGCTCTCTACATCCTGCAGCAGTCTGTGATACGGTTAGTTGATGGGCATTTACTACAATATGAATATACTCACATCCAATTGCATACTGCTTCATATTGTTGCTGCTTTCGATCTTATGGACGATTTTTGAATGTGCATCTGGGGTCATAATATTGGTGGCTGCATTGGCAGCGTCGCGGTGGACTCACTGGTGTCTGCATTCTTCTTGTGTCCCAATGAGTGACATATTGGATGAAGTGCCTGTTCATCAGCTCGATTTGGATCCGCTGTTACCTGGCTTATGTGTTTGTGTAGCCATGATTTGGTGGTGTGGAATTAGAGAGGAAGATGATCATGAAAAGAAGTGGGAAGTCCTGAGGAATATATAGTTAGCTTCATGTCAGAATGGAATGAATAGCAGCCAACTTGTACATTATACTCAAGATGGATCCTACTGTGTATGGATGCAATTTGCAGGGGTTTCCCACCATCCCACATTTTGCAATCAGTCAGTCTGATGTTTATGTTTGTTTACCAGGATGATTTGATGTGTAAGACAGCCTAAGTCTCATGATTGTCAGATATAAATAGGACATTCTTCAAGGGAAAAGATGTCTGCTGATGTTTGTCTCAAACACTCCCCACGATATCACATGAAACTGTCGTTAAACACCATGCCATGTTGTATTGTTAGCCTAAGTATTCCCATTTTATTGACAGTCAAAAGGCAGATATTGCTTTGTTCAAGACGATTAAACCTACCAACCTTGACATAAAGGACACAGCTTGCCTCCATAATGTCCATATCTTGCAACATTCAACATCTCGCCCAACAACCAAGTCAACACAAACTACAATGGTAAATGCTCTGAAAATGAACTTTTTGCCACTTATGGCAGGCAAATACAGCAAATCGACAAAGTGGTCCACATGACAACATCATTAAGTAAATAATAACAAGAGCAGTTTGGATGCAGAAACAATCCGAGCGCTTGGGGCATTGTGGAGCTTGTTATCTGAACAGGAGCTCGCAGCCGAGACATGATGAGAAACGCACTTTATAAGTATTAAAGACAAAGAGCAATGGTTTGACGATTATGTTGAGAGAGAAACGGTGGGGGCAAGAATGCATGTTGGAGACGCAGAGACCACAATGATGCCGGTGCAGGTAGATACTGGGACAGCTGAACACATGGGATTGATGACCAGAGAGCCCGAAGAGACGGTTCAGGAGATGATGGGTGCTAATGGAAACAGTCTGAGCGATCTTGCAATTTCTGAGAATGGAGGATGGGGAAGATGAGGATGATTAAGACACAGAGCAGGGCAAGCTGAGCGAAGATGACAAAGCTGGCTGGGTAATGGGCACAATCTCCAAAACGGAACAGCAGTGCAAAGAGAGGTGTTGGCAGAAGCTGATGAAGCTTGAGACATTGACACAACCGGGATGGAGAGACGCAGCCGACTTTGTCTGTGAAAGTGATAAGGAGTAGGGCACATGTGAATTGATGGTTCTGGCAGTCATTAAACCACAAACGACTGATGATGCAGCTGCACCTGCACCCACAACATTAGGAGAGCTTCTGGAGTCTCTTGATATTGTCCCAGGAATATCGGAAATAGCTCAATGGACTTCTCAACCAGGAAGTAGTCACATTAGGCTGGGTTCTGGGAAGCCTCAGTTGAACACGGGTATAGCGAGTTTTGCGCCTGGCGCAGAGCCCGCTTCATTATGTATTCAGAGAGTGAAGCCTGTTGAACCTCCAAGCTGTTGCCGCTGCATAAAGCCTCCACAGCTAATCACCATATAGAAATCGGATTCGGACCAAGACATGGTGATGCCTCCAGTGTCATTGAAACAATGGATATGCAAAGTGTAATATTTGATGTCAGATCTCGGTTATAAGCAATTCGCCTATCGATTCTGCTATGTGTCAGCTTTGCCATGACTTTAGTGACCAAATTATGAGACATAATAATTTGTCTGTGCATGTGCAAGGGTTGAACGCACAATGGGAAAGTTCTAGAACCCAAATCAGGTCATAAGATGGCCAATAAGTTCAAATTCTTTTTGTCAATGACTGTTAAGTGAGAAAACGAAACCTATATAACTGACGAAATATGCTGTTGAAATAGTGATTGTAGAGACGCTTGATTATTCTATCTAGGAGGGCCACAAGGCAAATATATATGAGAGTACAAGTACGGCTGAATGCCATCAGCCCGTATCAGAGTCAACAGTCATCTCCGGCTATACGAGACACGTCTGCTCCGGCCATTCAAGAAACGTCTTCTCCGGCCATAGAAGACACATCCACTTCAGCCATACAAGACATCTCCGCTCCGGCCATACGAGGCTCATCTCCGGCTGAGTCCTGAATATGCAACACTCCCCCCTCTTGCTACGCTCTGTGGAGCAAGAAAAACAAACAACCAATGATGCCCATAATAGCCTCCTTGAAACCCTGCGTGGCAAGTGAGCAGGGAAAGAGTACTACCGTAGCCTGAGGATGGACATCCATATATACAATGAAATCTGTATTCGCACAGCCTCCAATTGACCTCCAATTGACCTTCAATTACACTAAACCCATTGCTTTTGTAAACTTCGTATGCTTATCTTCAGGAAGTGCTTTCGTGAGTATATCTGCCACATTTTCGTCTGTTTGTACGTAGGAGTAGTCGACTATTCGTCGTCTATGCATATCTCGACTGTTGTGATAGCACACCTCAATGTGCGTAGTTCAAGGCTTGATGATTCCTGTGGCGATAAGAGTGAGAGCACCCCGGTTGTCGCAGTTGATTGGAAGTGGTGGTGAGTCTTTGGTGTGAATGTCGCTCTGCAATTGAAGTAACCGTTTCGTTTCCCTCGAGGCCTCCGAGCCGGCGATACACTGGGCCTCGAGAGTTGACATGGCGATGAGGCTTTGCTTTCGGGACTGCCACGAGATAGCTCCATTGCTGGCGAGAAACACATGGCCTCCCTGAGATTTGCGGTCCACGCTGTCATTGGCCAAATTGGAATCTGGGTACCCTACAAGACCATTGCCGATGTCGATGCCATTGCGGCCGAATTGTAGGTGAAAATTGGCTGTAGCTTTGAGATCCTGAAGAACACTCTTAGCAGCGGTCATATGGCTGGTGAATGGCCGCGAATTGTCACGAGAAAGAGCAGCGGCCACATCTGAGATATCTGGCCAGGTTGCAAGTGCTGCGTACATTAGTGATCCCACGACTGCCTCATAGTCTGTGACATCATCCAATTCCTTCTCTCACTGATCCTCGGCCAGGTTCAATTTTTCATTGGGGTCCATGGGCATCAAGACACCGTGAGTATGCTCCATGCCCAATTGTCTGATGATTGTGGTGATATAGGATTTCTGACCGGGACTGATCCCTGCACCATCGCGGTGTATCATGATGCCGAGGAATTGGCCCAGTGGGCCGAGGTTGGTGATCGTGAACTTCGCTGAGAGTTCAGCTTTGACTTTAATCATGGCTTTGGTAGCAGGCTCCGGGTACAACATGGAGACTTCGTCGACATACAGAAGTATCAGAAGACCGTCACTGCGGAGATAGAGATTGGGATCGGCTGAGGATTGTGTGAACCCAAGAGAGAGTGGAAAGGCATTGATATTGTCGTGCCATATCTGCGGAGCTTGTTTATGACCATAGAGAGCTTTTCTGAGTCTCACGAAGATTTTGGGGACATTGAGACCTTCTGTCCATCCCTCCGCTGGAGTCATATAGATGTCGTCATCCTCGATTCCGGGAATTAGGAAGGCGGTGACAACATCCAACTGGTCCATAGTCCATCCATATCTCCCGATGAGAGTGATGAGATACCAAAACATAGTTAGCTTCCCAACAGTGGCATAAGTTTCACTGAAATCCATCTGCTCATATCCCTCTATGACTAGCCATGCTTTGTACCATATGGACCAGTCAGGATTGTGTTTAGTCTCATAAACCCACTTACAACCAATCGGGGTAACATGCAGTTGCCGTGCTTCCCGAGAGTCGAGAGCAGAGGAGATGTTATTAAGCAGGATCAATGTGCTTTCTTCCTCCATGGCCCTTTTCCAGTGATCTCGTTGAGGGCTTTCCACGGCTTCCGCGGAGGTGAATGAATCTGCTGGGGATGCCAATTACACTTCTGCGGAGGTTGTACCTTGACTGCTTTTGACACGACTCCCTCACGGCGGAGCTGGAGCTGGAGCTGCAGCTGCCGGCGGTACTTGGCTTGATTTCTTGATTGCTGCTGCCGAGCGCCGGGCAGTCTGGTCCTTTCTATGCAGGCGCTGGCTGTGGGCGATGTTTTCTGCATCTGCTGCCAAACGCTGGGCAGTCTGATCCTCTCAGCACAGGCTCTGGCTGTGGGCGTTTTCGGCTTCCTTGTCAGGAGGTTCATGCATGTGAGATGTGGATCTCCTACCTGACTGCATAGGTTGACTGTCTTGACTTCGGAGAGGCTCATCTCCAGTGTCTGTTTCCTCGATATATTCCTCATCATCTGATAGTCCAACCATATCGGTAACAATCTCATTGCACTCATGCAGGCATGACATGTGTGACTTTCTCTCTTCGTCGAAGATGACATCTGATTGGGCTGTCATATTCTGGAATTCGGGATCCCATATCCTCCACAACGTTGTTGAGTTGTGTGTGTAGCCTACGATCATGCAGGGTTTTGATCTTGGGCTGAACTTGCCTTGTGGTTGGACTTCGGGGATGAGTCTGCTGGCATAACATCCGAATCGGGGTAGGTTGTGAAGAGGGGCATGATTCGATAAGTTGTTACCTTCTGTATCGTGCATAGGTTTTCCAAATCCATGCAACGTCTCGTATGGTGTTTCGTATGGTGCTTGATAGCCATCATGGTCAATTTTTTTCAGGCCTTGATTCGGTGATCTCTGATGGAGATAGACTGTGGTATTAACTGCTTCTTCCCAGAACTGAACTGGAGCCTGGGAGTCGATCATCATTGCCCAGGCCTTTTCAGTGATTGTACAGATCATGCGTTCCGCAACACCATTCTTATGGTGAGCATATGGAGGGCATGGCTTGTATGTTGTACCACTGGCCGCGAGGACATATCGGAAAGTCTTATTGTCGTATTCTCCCCATCCATCATCGCACTGGAATCGCTGGAGATTGTATCCCATTGAGTCTATTCGGGCCTGAAACGACTGGTAGGCGGAGGTGCAGGTCACGGCTCACTTATTTGGGAGCAGCCATACGGATGTGTACCTTATGTATTCATCGATGAGTATTATATAATATCGATTGTCTCCGAAGGTCGGTGTAGAGAAGGGACTGCAACCATCTGAATATACAAATTCAAAGGGCTTCGTTGTGCGCTTGACTGGTGCTTTGATGAACCATTGTTTTTGCTTGGCATGGATGGAGACTGTGCGCATAGAATCATCGTGTGTATATCCCTCGACTCGAGACTGTATGGCAGCAGGACCCATATGAGCTAGTCGTCGGTGCCATAGTCTTGACTCTGGGATTGTTAGAGATTTGTGAGTGGATCTAGTTATGGCAGTCGAAGGTGCATTGAGAACAGAGAAAGCAGGTGGACTTGTAGATGCGATTGTAGGTGTCTCTGAAGACTCGATTGTAGGTTCGTTGATTATTACTCTTGGAAGTGAGCTGTCACTCGTTCTCTGTCTCCCACTCTCGGTAGTCGATGATTGGAGTGCTGTTGCGGGGACAATGATATATATGCCATTGAGTAGTTTTCCAGCGAGAGTATAAGAAGATCGCGAAGTTATGGAGCATCTCCCGTTGCAAAATATAGCTGTATGCCTGCCCAAGTCAAATTGGTTGATCGATAGAAGGGAAAGTCGAAATGTAGGAGTATGGAGGGCTTTGACTTGATTGCCCTGTATGATGTTGACAAAGCCATAAGGCGTGGCAGTGAGTGAAATGTCATCTCCGAGTTCGATTACTCTAGGAAGTGAGAGTTTTTTGAATGATGGGAAGCTGCTGTGGTCATTGCACATGTGGTGTGGCGCTCCAGAATTAATAACCCACTTCGGAGCCACAGCGGCAAGAGCACAGGCGGTTTGTCAGAAGGGGTCGCAGACTCCGGTCGTAGCTAGTTCTGCTGTAGCAGTGGCTTTCTTCCCTTGCCACCACTCCTTTATACGTTTGTAGGAGACGCAATCGAGTTTGGCGTGGCCTGGGAGCCCACACTGGAAGCAAATGCGCTGATCATTTCCGTAGTTTCCTCCCTTCTGTGTGTGTTTGCGCTTTCTGCATGCATCTGTCGTATGGCTGTCAATTTTGCAATAGGTGCACTTACTTTCATGGCTTTGTCCGGATCCACCATTTTCATTGCGTCCACCGCATCCTCCGTGTCAACCACGCCCATGCCCACGCCCAGAGTAGCCGCCACGTTGTGAGAAATGGGCGGCCACCGTGGATGCATCTCCGAGTTCTTTCGTTAGGCTGGCAGTAGTTTCTTCTTCTAAGAGATCATGCATGGCTTCATCGGGTGTATGTAAGGGACTTCTATGCTTGACGAACATTAATATCATCACATACTGTGATGGCCGTGATTTAAAGATTTCTGTGTGGTAATCTCGATCTGTGATAGCATCATCGGTATGGTCCAGTTGTATGCAGCAGTTACTGAGCTTGGTGAAGTATGCTTTAAGCTGATCGTCCTCCTTAGGTCGGCAAGCACGGAACTGGCGAAGGATGTCCTGTCTGCCGATAGACGATCCAGTGGTGTCCAGGCTGGTCTCTAGCGTATTCCACATTATTAGAGGGTTTCTCATACCCTTGACGATACGCCGTACCTGGCGGGGACAGGAAAGTCTGATCATAGACGCAGGTTCAGCTTCCTTAGCCTTCCAACCGTCATAGTTATCATCGTGATCGAAATCAAGATGCTGTGGTTTAGGGTCATCTCCAATGACGATTGCATATCCTCTCATAGCTGATAGGATGAGTATCATGTCGACTTTCCATTCGTCGTAGTTGGCGTGAGTCAGCTTAGGCACATCGCCCCACCTGGTCTTGTTCAAGGCTGGTTCGGAGAAAGACATCATGAGATCATGGTGTTGGGTTTTAGTGTTGTTTATGCGGTTTTTGCTACGGTCATGAGGATTAGGGTTCTTGAGGCTTTTTTTGAAGATCGTGAAAGAGATCGTAGGAGAGATTGTGAGATATTTTTATTGTAGCGATAGCCGGGCTCATCACCTGTTGAAATGGTGATTCTAGAGAAGTTTGATCATTCTATCTAAGAGGGCCACAAGGCCAATATATATGAGAGTGCAAGTACGGCTGAATGGCATCAGCCCGTATCAGGGTCAACAGTCATCTCCGGCTATACAAGACACGTCCACTCTGGACATAGAAGCCACGACTGCTCAGGCCATTCAAGACACGTCCACTCTGGCCATACGAATTATCTCCGCGCCGGCCATACGGGGCTCATCTCCGGCTGAGACCTGTATATGCAACATATACAAATCAGATTTAACTGAGTGATGTTGTATGAGTCATAGAAGGAGCGGTAAGTGCTCAATGCAAATCTGTCTGAATGACGACCATCATGCGGCATTCGTCCATGCATACAAGAGCATAACAATCCGCACAGATCTGCCGCACACGGATGAGATACTTGAAATTGCTTATAGTACGTCATGGAAATTGACAAGAAGAAGTTGGATAAGAAAGGGTGAGGAAGAAGAGCTCTATTAATGGAGGACTAGAGAAATGATGTATATGCCATAAATTGCCGGCCGAAAGTGCAGGAATGTGATTGTGCCATGTCATCTCTCTCTCAGATAACGTCTATAGACGTTAATCAGAAATTGAGAGGCCACCAAGCTTCTGGATGCAAACGATGATACTTAGAAACGTAATATTGCATGTCAATGATGGGTGTGTGAATATTGGCATACAACGGTTGGGTATACAAAGGCTAGTTCGATGTGTTTAACGTGAGTGTCAACAGAGTGTCAACAATTTTTTGTCTTAAACATTTGGCAATCAAAGGGCTCCATTGTCATGTCCCTCCAAAGCAAATGTATTGGTCGGCATGATAGCCGAAGAGGCAAATGACACGCTCATCAACCCATCCAAAACTGAGCAGCAACGTAGCACCAACAATTTCCAGTCTTACACCTTCAACAATCAGAGGGCTGTGTTTTCAACTCCTGCCAAAGTTGATGTATTCATTCGCATTATAGCCAACAGGGCAAATGACACACTCGTTGCCCCATCCTAACAATGAGCGTCAATTGAGTGTCAACGATCTTCGGCTTTGTATCTTGGACAATCTAAGGAGTATGCGGCGACATTAACCCATCATCAAACTATCAGCCATCATTCTAGGCAAAGATTCGTGCAACGACAGCGCTACTATTTCCAGAAAATGAGCACCAACTGAGTGTCAACGATTTTTGGCTGTGCATCCTGGAAAATCCAAGGGCTGTGTGGCGACATCAACCCATCGTCAAACTATAGGTCATGTTTCTAGGCAACAATGCTTGCGACGACATCGCTGTTATGACCTAGCACTGAGCGTCAATGGAGTGCCAACGGAGTGTCAATTATGTTTGGTCATGCAACTTGCATAATCCAACCACTGTGCATTGACATAAACCCATAATCACTGCATTGGCCGCCTTTGTGGGCAAAAATGCCCCTGACTATTCCGCTACCACCTCCGAAAAATATGTGACAGCAGAGTGGCAACAGGTTGTGTCTGGCTCAGCAACCTTCACAGTATTGAAATGCCTTGCATCGCTGTTAAATGGCGTTTTTAACGGTCAGTCCTGTCAATATGACCCTGTATACAACATCACCACTATGTATGCAATGTCTCACCGGTCTTACTTTTGTCTTGCGTGTAGCTCAAGAGTCTATATTTAAGCACCAGGGATCTGCACAACAATAATGTAACTTTTGACAGTCTCTGAACAGTATTGTTAGCAACGGGTCCAGACCGTCACTTCGGGTCCAGGTTCGGGTCCAAACCAAACCATTGCCAAATTGGCGGTCCGGGTCACCAATTAACCCAAACCGTCTACGCCGGTACGGTTCGATGGTAAACTCTCAACCTCGCCGTGTTGCGCGGGTTGTCAGCGGGTCGCCCAGCGGGTCCATCTATAGATTTATATAAGCCTCTTGTGTTTGCAGTTTGTTAATAATATCTTATCAAAAACGCATTTTCAACAACCAATGATGCGTTTTTGCATGTTGTGCAGCCTGCAATATCGATCAATTTGGGATCCGTGTTTTACCTTTGATATAATGTATTTTTGCCTATCAAGGCAGTCAATAATTGGGTAATGAGCGCCCAGATCCGCGCGATACCTTGATTACGAAGTATTCAAGATCTCAAACTGTTGACGCCCCGTTGACGCTCAGTTTCAGGATGTGGCAGGGAGCATGTCCCTGTTGTTTTTGCTCTCAGAGGCTGCCAATATCTCATAAATAGATATCTGCAACCAATCGGATCATACATTACCCAAGATGCAAAGCTAAACATCGTTGATGCTCCTTTGACACTGATTCCCAGAATGGGGTAGTGACCATGTTGCTGTCTCTTTTGCCAATAAATGCTGCCAATACGTCGGTTATGAATAAAAGCGACCTGATACCTGTTTAATTACCCTACTTACAAGATCAAAAATCGTTGATGCTCTGTTGACACTCATTTCAATCTATTGTCCATTCAATATATGCTGCCATCGACAATTGCGTTCATCATGATTTGAGCTTATTGGTTGTCTTTCTGTCAGATAGAGACTCTTCACTTTGGCAAAGCCGAGCGCAGTAACTTTCTTGCACTGTTCGCTCTCACATGACTAAAATTTAAATATCTTGTCAAAAGCTTCATTGTGCCAGCTATACATCCATTTATCAAAGGGTATTCACAAGATACTGCTCGCCATTCCCACATACTATATCTCTGACTGAAACACTCGGTCAAGCTACATACAGAAGCTGACGCATTCTGTCCTACTTTCTCTTCACTCCCTTACTCCTCCTGGTTTCTATTGCATTAACCGTCACAGACACCTTTTCAGCCTGTCTCTTTGACTTCCGTGTTGGCCGAATCAATCCTGGAGCATTTGGGTGCGGCGCTCACATCTCGCTGCAGTGGGCATTCTGGATCCTCGATACCATTGCCTTGCTCTATATCAGATTCAATGTCCGCTGTGCAATTGTCTTCGTTGTCATTTGGATTATCGAAGTCATGATTCCAGTTAAGCCAATCTTTGGTGTCGGAAATGCTGTCAGGTGCGCGATCCTCATCCCTTTCGACTGGATGATGGTTGATTCTGCGGATTCGGCGGACGTTTAATATTTGAATTCATCCTCCAAGGAGGTCCTTTGCACCCAAAGCTGGTGGCAAAGGTGATCTTTCTGTCAGTTTAAATGCAGCCGCACCATCATGTTGAAAGAGTCACCATGAGGCTTTGACAGTCTCTTCAGTGTCCGAAATGTATCCTATGGCGGTCATCTGCTTGTTTTGAGCACGAGATTCCTTCTGGGTAGCACGTAGATTTTGGCTGCCCTGCCACATCTTCAAAAAGTTGTGGACCTTGGCCATTCTGTGCAATTTCCTTTCCTCTGTGTCTTTCTTTATTTCTTTGTCGTTATCAGTGTTTGTCGTGTCAGATTCTGTCTTGTCGTCTGCCAAAATCCCATTATCGGTTCGAGCAAACTGCCTTTCAACGACTTTTTCGCGAAGGGTGCCGCCTGTGGTTTTTGACTGCCTCCAGCCGATAACATCTTGGCCTAGGGAAAAACTGGACTCCACTATGACACCACGCGTGATGATAGAGAATCTGTCGCGCGCCACATTGGAGAGATCGGGGTACATTGGGTGCGTTGCCTCGTGCTGCTGCCACCAGTCGGTTATGTCCGGTATCCATAATGTCCTGCTAATCTCCATTGGGTCGGAGTGGTAATCATTGAGATTTGGATTAATTTGCCCCCAGTTCTTTCGTGCTCCAGGCGGTGAATTCAAATAGAGCCTGGCAGCGGTCAATATGCGTGCTGTGCGATCGCTTCATCCGGGTGTAGTTTCAGCTACATTGGTAGGCGTTAAGTATTCTTCATCATCGCTGGACAACTCATATGGATCAAAGGATAATTGATGGAATGCTGAGGCCATGGAGGAGGGGACGAGATTACTGCTCGGTGAATTTCCTGGTTTATTGACCGGCACACGTCACTGTTTGGCACAATATCCATTCTCCACGTACATCAGAAAGGGTTCCTTGTATTGGGTAGTATAGGATGTCTCGTCCTGATGATTATCATCCATTCCCTTGTCCCACTTCCTAAACGATCGCAACTTGCGGAAAGGATCGAGGATATGTGCTGAAATGAGCAGCATACCTGTCTTTGGGGTCACTTCAGCATAATATTTGGACAGCTTCTGTCGAGCTAACTTCACAGCGAAGAACAAGTCCTCCTGCCATTCAGTCTTCTTCTTAGCCAAAGCTCGCATATCGCCATCGATGCGATCAAACATGTCATTGTACACTGTGATAACGTGATGCAATGTGACTGTGTGCCTCTTCGACATCCACAGGGTCCAATATCGGAATGGCCTCAATACTTCCAAGACATACATGACAATCGTCCATTCATCTGGTGATGTGAAGAGTGGCCGGTAATCACTATATTTGGATTTTGGAGCCACTCACGTGTGCATTCCCGTAATCGGTAGGCACACCCGAGTTACTCCAACGATGAGTTCCACCCTGTCTCAACATCCATACTTGGAAGTACGGCGATGCGGACTTTGGCTTTTTGACAGTCAATGAATCTGTTTCCACGACCAGGTGTCAGGGTAATCAATACTGCAAACATTCTCTGCTATATGACGGTCATTTTCAGGACTTCCAAAATATCATGAAATACATACTTTCTCAATTATCTTTGCTAAACCTGGTTTCATGGCTGACACCTTATTGATTATAGCGTTGCCCTCTTTTCGAAGTCTTTGACTGTTCCCAATGTCTATGCATTCATTCTCTCCAAATCGCTGATCTCGCTCATGGGCTTCCCAAGACTTGGTGCGGCCTTTCACACCTAGATTGCTCATGAATGCAGCTAAAGCCAGCTGTATGATGTGCGCCATGCATGGTATGTGGTTCCTCAGTGCAGGCCACTCGACAACAGCGGTCGCAAGTGTTGATTGCCGGTCGCGTGTCATCGAATGATTTGAGGAAGCATTACCAGTCGTAATACCAAGAATTCGGCCGTCGGTAAGCTCGAAACGATCAAGCACGTCCTTCAAATGTATGGCTAGCCTTGCTGCAGTATGTTGGCCCTTGACCTATCATCCTTAATTACCTTTCGAAAGTGGAAAAGAATAGGTGATCAACCTCATCGAAAGCAAGTTGAACTTCACGCAATGCCCAATTTCGATCCATATAGTAATCAATGACCGACCCTATGCCGAGTGTGTTCGTCGATGTCCATCCGTCGTAAGCTAAACTAACTTCATTTGGTGATGGCAATTGCTTCTTAATTCCATGCACGGTCAGTGCATAATCTCTCCGGCAAATGTGGCTAAGGGTTGTAGTGGACGGTAGCGCTAGGTCATCACGTAATGCCTTATATGACCATCGCAGCGCATGATTTGATATCGCGTTCCATTGAATATGAGCCGAAACAAATCCTAACATGAGGTAGCGATTCCACGAGTCTTGGTGAAATTCTGGAAGTTTCAAAGTCCTTATCTGCCACTTTGGAACGTTTTGTCTGTCATGTCAGTCAATATGGATCAACCTGGATGTCAAAGATAAATTCCCACTGCGAACATACTATTCTAATTCCTCGACTTCCTTGCCTCTTCAGGGTTGCCAACGCTGCTTCATCGACCGTTGAACTGGTGTACTTAGTTTCTTCTGACTCTGTTGATTCGTTTAACGTTGCCATGTGGCCTTCTGTAAGCAAATGTTTCCCCATTGAGCTTGTCCCATGTTCTGATGGATGACGAAGAACTTGGTGACAAATGATACATATGATTCCAGGGCTGCCGGTCTCCTCAATTCCACAGTGTAAGTGGAATCGCCACGAAGGGCCATGGGTAGAATTATTCCAGGCAATCGGACGTTTCGAGTCTACATTCATTGAAGCCCACCCAGCGTCGAAAACGATTTCGAAAGTAAGGTCTCTCACATCACGAATAAAGACACGTTCCTTTTTGGAAGAGATCATACCCTCCAGCAGTGAGGTATTGAAACATTGTGAATCAGGCATTGCGGTAGGAATAAGAAAGCTTGATAATCCGACTTCAGTGACTGCCGAATGTAAAGTTATAGTACAGCAGATTGCTGGTCCTTAAATATTGACTCTAGAGCTACAAGCAAAAAAATCAGATCTGTGAGACATTGCATGCATATTGGTGAAGTTTTATACAAACACATAGTGAAAAGACTGACCATGTAAAACTCAATTTAGGAACAGCGCAATGCACTTCATTGCTGTGTAGCTTACTGCGCCTCCACAAAGATTGTGTACGCTCCATGGGCACTCAATTGTAGGAGGCGGACGCGATATTGTAGCTAGTATTTTTGCCACACAGAGGTTGCCGATAGGTCGATTGTGGGTTTGCTACGTCCCATTGCCATTTGATTATCCAAGATGCAAGATCAAAAATTGTTGATGCTCCGTTGGCGCTCTGTTGACGCTCATTTCAGGACATAGTTACAATGTTGCTGCAAGCACTTTTGTCTAGAAAGGCGGCCGATAGTTCGATTACGGAACAATGTCGCCGCAAGGCCCCTTGATTAACGATGATGCAAGGCCTGAAACCGTTGATGCTCCGTTGAGGCTCATTTTCAGGGCATAGGTTCGATGTCGCTGAAAGCTTTTTTGCTTGGGAAGGTGGTTGATAGCACGCTTCTGCGTCGATGTCGCCGCACGGCCCCTTGATTAACGAAGATGGAAGGCCTAATATCGTTGACGCTCCATTCACTTTCCGTTGACGCTCAATTTTAGGGCATATGTACGGTGCCGCCAAAGGGATTGTCGCCTAGAAAGGCGGCCGATAGTTCGATTATGTGTTAATGTCCCCGCACTGCCCGTTGATGAATGAGGATGGAAGGGCTAACATTGTTGACCCTCCATTGACGCTCATTTTTAGGGCATAGGTACGGTGTCGTCAAACGCATTTTGGAGTAGAAACACGGCCGATAGCTCGATTATGGGTCAATGTCGCCGCACAGCCTCTTGATTAACCAAGATGGAAGGCCTAAAATTGTTGACGTTCTGTTGACACTCATTTTCAAGGCATAGGTACAATGTCGTCAAAAACATTTTTGCCTAGAAAGGTGGCCGATAGTTCGATTGTACATTAATGTCGCTGCACGGCCCTTTGATTATCGAAGATGCAAGGCCTAAAATTGTTAACGCTCCATTGACGATCATATTTAGGCCATAGGTACGATGCCGCCGAAAGCATTTTTGCCTAGAAGGATGGCCGATAGCTCGATTATGGGTCGATGTTGCCGCACAGCCCCTTGATCAACGCAGATGGAAGGCCTAGAATCGTTGATGGTCCGTTGACGCTCATCTTTAGCGGATAGGTACGGTATCGCCAAAAGCATGTTTGCCTAGAAGAGCGGCCGATAGTTCGATTATGTGTTAATGTCGCCGCGCCGCCCTTTGGATTTTTCAAGATGCAAGGCCAAAAATCGTTTATGCTCCGTTGATGCTCATTTTCAGAATGAGGCAACAAGCGTGTCATTTGTCTCTTTCGCTATAACGCCTACCAATACATTCACTTTGGCAGTATGTGACAATGCCGCCCATTCATTGCCCAATGTGTAAGACTAAAAATTGTTGACACTCTGTTGATGCTCACATTAATCACATCGAAGCAGCTTTTGTACACACAATAATTGTATGCAACGAATCAGATACACATTATTGACATCCAATATTGCGTTTGCATGTGTTATAGTTTGCATCCAGGAGTTTTGTTACCTCTCAATTTCTGATCACCTGCTATCCACGCTATCTAAGTGAGAGATGACGTGGCCTTATCACATTCTTGCAGTTTTGGCCGGCAATTTACGGCATGTAGATCATTTAACTAATTTTTGGTAAATATAGCTCGACTTCCTCACCTTTCCTTATCCAGCTCCTTCTCCTCAATTTCCATGACGCACCATAAGCAATTTCAAATATTTCAACCATGTGCACGAGGTCTGTGCGGAGAGTTATGCAGTTGGAGACATGGATGAATGCTGCATGACTGTCGTCGTTCAGGGAGATTCGTTATGAGCACTGACCGCTCTTGCTATGACATGTATGACATCACGTACCTAAATTTTGTTAGTATATTTCGTCACTGATATAGCTTTTGCTTTGTCGCTTAACACCCACTTGCAAATAGTAATAGAATGTTTTGGCCGTCTTTCCTTGTGATTTTGATTCTAGAACTTTCTAATGATGCGTTCGACCCTTGCACATCCACAGACAAATTATCATGTCTCACAATTTGGTCGCTGAAATCAAGAAACAGCTGACACATTGCAAAATTGGTAAACAATTTGCTTTTCTCCGAGACATGGCATCAAAAATTACAATTTGCCTATTGATTCCTCCACTGACGCAGGAGCCGTTACTATGTCTTCATCCGAATCCGAAATCTATATGGTGATCAGCTGGAGGCTATATGCAGGGATACAAGCTTACCGGTTCAACAGGCATCGCTTTCAGCAAAGGTGACGTATCGAGCTCTGAAGTGGGCTCAAAACCGGACATGGTTGTGTTCGACAGCGGTTTCACCAGACTAGCCTAATATGACTAATTCTTGGTCGAGATGTCCCTTGTGGCATTCGCGATATTCCAGGGACAATGTGAAGACCCTCCAGAAGCTCGTCTATCGTTGTTGGTACAGGTGTCGCTGCATCATCATCCGTTTGCTATTGAATGACTGCCAGAACCCACAATGCTGATTTGCCATACTTCTTATGCCATTCACGGAAGTGATCAGCTGCGTACACCCATCCCGGTTGAGTCAATTCGTCGAGCTTCATCTGCTTCCGAAGAAACCTCTCCAGGCGCTGCTGCACCATTTTCGCGATTGTGCCCATCACCCAGCCTGGTTCGTCATCTTCGCTCAGCTGGCACAGCTCTGTCTCTTCATCATCCTCATCTTCCCCATCCTCCCCATCGTCGGAACTTGCAAGATCACTCAGACTGCCTCCGATAGCAACCATCATCTCCTGGAATCAGTTTTCAGGCTCTTCATCTGTCAATCCCACGTTTTCAGCTTTCCTCGTATCTTCCTGCTCCTGCTGAACCGCTGCCTCTGCATTTTGAACTTGGGGTCTAGCCCCAGCGGTCTCTCTCTCAAAATAATCCTCGATCCATTTTGGTTTGTCTTCATTGCTTAAGAAGTGTGTTTCACGTTGTTTCTCGGGCGCAAGCTACTTTTTGGATCGGAAGCCGCGCAATGTCGCAAGGGCACGGACTCTCTCTTCTTCCAAGCTGCTCTTGCCTTCATTCGCTTGATGACGTCGTTTTGTTGAGCGCTTTGTCAATGTACCATATGTGCCCGCCGGAAGTGGCGAAAAGTTCTTTTTCGGAGCATTGACCATTGTAGTGTGTCTTGACTTTGTTGTTGGGCAAGATGTTGGATGTTGCAACATATGGACGATATGGAGCCAAGCTTCATCTTTTATGTCAAGGTTGGTACGTTTACCTATCTTGAACACAGCCAAAACGCACTTTTGACTATCAACAAACCGGGAATAGTTAGGGTAACCGTCCATCATGACTTGATTGCGAGCGTCAGTTTCATGTAATATCGCGGCGATTCTTTGAGACAAACATCCGCAGTCGTCCTGTCCCTCGTACAATGAACTATTTCTCTCTGACAATCATGCAATTTCGGCTGTCATGCACCACAATTGATCCCTGTTAAGAACCACACAACATCGGACCTACTTACAGCACATTGCGGGGAGGTGGGAAACCCCTGCAACTTGCGGCCATATGCAGCAGGATTCATCTTGAGTATATGGAACATCTTGGCTGCTACTAATTCTATTCTGACTTGAAGCTACCTATGTAGTCCTCAGGACTTCCCACTTCATTTTGTTATCATCCTCCTCTCCTATTCCACACCAACATATCATGGAAACACAATCACCCCAGCAAGCAGCGAGTGGATCGAAATCAAGCCGATTGGCAGGCAATACATCGAATACAGCACTTATTGGCACACAGCAACAATGCAGACACCAGGAAGTCCACTGCGACGCTGCTGATGCAGCCACCCAAACTATGACTGAGGATGACCATTTAAAAATCGTCCCTAAAACTGGAAGCAGCAAGAATAACCAGCAGCACGCAGTTGGATGTAAGTATATGCATATCATGGTAAACAGCCGTCAATGAATGGCATAACGTACAGCAGGTTTATGTAGAGAGCTACGCGACCAATTTCTCACTGCCCGTAACAGGATACCTCCCTGCTCGACGAAGGCATTCATCCGCACAGTGAGGGATATCGAACATCATGATGTTGTCAGCTCTGGAATCTTCACGTACGAATTTCCTGATAAGAATCCCTGTAAGTGGATCAAACAGGTTTTAATCGCGTTGGAGGGGGCTACGGAAGCGTATATGGTTGAGGTAATCGCCGAATCTCATCGTTACAAGCAGCAACTAATTTCTTGTGGGTTTTCAACCTGTCTGCTACTATGGCGAGGCAAGAAGGGCGGGTACAGTTGGAACAGTCCGACATGCGCCTGGCCTTGAATGTGGCGAAAATGGTCAAAGAAGGCTTTTGGCGGGCCGCATTAAAGAAAACGCAATTGTTGTTCAAAGAACCTCGCGCCGAGGTCCAAGAGGAGAAGAAGCGGGGTGTTCAGTTTCCTGGGCATAGAAAGATGAAGGCTGCGATGGAACGACCCCCGGCAATGCTTTGTCAAAACCAGACGGCCGGATACCTTCCGTGCCTACATGGCATGGTAAATAATCCGCAGACACGATGGAAACGCAAAGGAACAGGCGCACCTCCTCCCAACAGAAACAGACAGCCGACTCCAGAGGCGATGCCACCTCCGCCCGAAACGCCACCCGCCCCAACTGGTAACACTTCGGGAGTTCAACGGGCCCAACTCGTCAATTTGCCGGCCGGATATGCGTATGCACTCACATCTCTTCCCTGTGCGAAATTCTTTACACTCGATGCTTCTGCCCAAGACAGCCAGCACAATACAGATTTTGATCCAGATATGCTGACTGATGAAGGAACATCCACTGGTTAGTGCACTATCTGCTGTGTGGTAATGCAGCTGACATCCATTTCCAGACCACAGCAGCCTATTGAGCGAGCCTGTAAGTGATGACGAGCATTGATTGAAAGGCACAGGCTTTTGGAGATAATTATTATATATTTATATGTATTATTAAAGAACAATGTAGTGATCAAGAAGAAAGTAAATGAATATGCTAGAAAGGCTGCCAGAACAATGTGAATAAAGGACTACGCCAAATCGAATGATTGTATAATGTGGATACACGCGTGGCAAAATGACCGTCAACGGAGTGTCAACAATTCTAGTTCATGTAAGTCCGCTAATTCACAATTGATTTCTTTGTAGTCACGCATAATTGAACTATTGGCTGCCTTTGTTGGGAAAAATCATATCGAGAAGCTTCCTACCTCAGCTTGAAAATGAGTGTCAATGGAGTGTCAACAATTATTGGTCATGCGTCCTGCGTGATTGCACCGCTGATAGGTTGTAGGCTGTAATAAAACAATTATCGACCGCCGTTATAGGCAAAATAGATTAGCATACCCTCCCTGCCCCATCTCGATCATGAGTGTCAAAGGAGCGTTAACAATTATTGGTCATGTATCTTGGGTAATACGGGGTGTGACAGGTTGAAGACAGTCATAACCATATCAACGGCTGCTTTTATAGGCAAAACAGAAAGAGAAACGCTACGTGCCCCAGCTCTAAAATGTGTGACAACGGAGTGTCAACAATTTTTGGCCTTCCATCATGGTTATTCACAGCGCAATGTGGCCGTTATGGTCTATATACATCTTTTTGACTGCTTTTGTATGCTAAAAGGCTCAAGAATACATAGTGGGAGCTCTGTAAATGACATAAGTTGTTATTGTCCCAGAGGATGTGGCGGGAATATCCCGTACCTATCTTCCTATAACGGCTGCCATCTCCTTCTTCATGGATGCTCATGATCAAGCACCACTCATAGTGCCGAAGAGGCAGAACCAATAATCGTTGACGCTCCGTTGACTCTCATTTTCGAGATGGGGCAGGGATCGTTTCGCTTTCCTTTTTTGTTATAAACGTGGCCAATACTATGTTAATGGCTATGTGTAATCTGTCGCCCCCCAGATTGCCCAAGATACACGACCAACAATCGTTGACCCTGTGTTGACGCTCATTTTCAGGATGTGGTAGGGCGCGTGTGTCTGGTCATTTTGATCACTACAGCGGCCAATGCATCGAAAATAACCCGTGCTGTACCACTGTCAATATTTTACGATTATCAGTAGCATATCTGAATGTGACCATCAATGTGCAAACCAAAACCCACAACCGGAGATTGGAACCGACGGGCCCAGCCACAGCCGGCATAACCCGCGGGTCGATGGGTACGGGTCCGTGTTTGGCCCGCCAAGCGTCAATAGGTTGGGTTGCTTGGCGGATCCTGACCCGGACAGGGGCCTTTGGTTTGGTTCCAACCCTGACCGAAGCCGGGTAACCCGGAACCTTTGCTAACCCTACTCAACAGGAATTACACCGCTTCCAAGTTCCTAGAATCATGTCGGATTCCCAATCAATAAATATGTCGTTGCTAGAGGTTATGATATCTTCCAATAATGCACATGATCTTATTCGCTATTTGAGTGACGTTACTTTGCACATCATATTTGATGCTGGGTGAGCTGCAATGAATCTGCGCTCGAAGCATCCTGTTGCCTAGAATAATTCTGGCCATATACCTTTGTGGCGTTTCCATTGGCACTTCTGTGTTGAGGACACCAGCAGCCCTGGCATCATATGTATTGTGTGTCATCAAGTTCTTAGCCATCCATCAGAACATGGGACCAGCTCCATGGGGAAAGATGTGCAGGCAAAAGCGCATATTGCAAAGTTAAACGAATTCACAGAGTCGGAAGTTTCTGAATTGACATGTACAATCATTGATGAAATCGCATTGGCCATATTGAAGAGACAAGGCAGTCGTGGAATTACAATAGTAAGTTCGCTCAAGAAATTCATATTCCACAGTTTGATCTTACCTGTATTAACTCAATTGACGGACTCAACACTCCAAACTAGCAGCAAAGGACTACCTAACTGCTGTATTTCACCAAGATACCTACAATCAGTACCTAATGTTAAGATTTGTTTCAGATTATATTCCGCAGAATGCTATTTCAAACCTCCAGCTACGACTGTCATTTAATGCATTACACGGTGAGCTTGTACTTCCATCCGCCAGCACCCGTAGCCACATTTACCAGAGCGAATACTCACTTACAGTGGATGCAATTTAGAAGCTATTGCCGCGAAGAAATACGGTTAGCTTAGCTGTAGATGGGTGGACATCAACAAACAAATTAGTGATAGTGTCGGTCAGAGCTTACTATATGGAATGAAATTGGGCATGGTGAGATTTACAAGTCGCATGTAATGAGGTTGATAGCCTGTTCCTTTCCTATTACGAATGCTAATTAAGATTAATTGGTCAAGGGTATTCATACTGGAACAAGCCTAGCCAGACATTTGAAGGAAGTTCTAGATTGTTTTGAGCTTACCGACGACCGGTTACAACCAATTATTACTGATAATGCTTCCTCAAATTAATCGATGCCTCGAGAACTGCAATCAACCCTTGAGGCCACAGTAATCGGGTAGCCTGAAAGGAGGAACCACATACCATACATGGCGCAAGTGATTCAGCTTGCATTGGGGGGAAACATGAGCAATCTCGGTGTAAAAGGCCACACCAAGCCTTGGGAAGCCCATGAGCACGATTTGCAATTTGATGAGAAAGAAACTCCAGACACTGGGCAGAATCAACGACTGCGAGAAGAGGGCAATACTGAAATCAATATGGTGTCAGCTATGCGACCAGGTTCGGCAAATATATTTGAGAAAGTACATATTTCAAGACATGTTGAAAGATCTGAAACTGACCATCATATAGCAGAGAATGCTTGCTGTATTGATAACGCTGACACCTGGTCGTCGAAAAGAGTTCATTGACTGTCCTACAGCCGAAGTACAAATCGCAGTATTACCTATTAGTTATGCAAACAGGCAGTGGAATTTGACATTGGCGTGGCTTGAGCGAGCCTACCGGCTACGAGAATTTACCTGCATGTCGCTCAACAATCCAAAATACAGTGATTACTGGCCACTCTTCATCACCCAGGATGAATGGACCACTTTCAGGTACATGGTGGAAGGTTTATGGCCATTCTGATACTGGACCCTGTGGATGTCAAAAGGGAATACTTCTACTCAGCATCGCGTCATCACTGCCTACAATGACATGTTCGATCACATGGATGGTGTTGTGTGAGCTGTGGCTAAGAAGAAAAGACAATGGAAAGAACACTTATACTTCACTGTGAATGTTGTGTGCCAGAAGCTGCCCCGAAAGTCTGCTGAAGCCACTCCAACAACCGGGAGGCTTCACATTTTGGCACATATCCTTGAACCTGTCTGGAGGCTGCTAGTGTTCAGGAAGTGGGACAAGGTGATGGAGAACAATACTGGGGATGAGACTTCTTATACCACCCAATACCAGGAGACCTTTCCGAAGTATGTGGAGAACAAATACAGTGCAAAACATTGACGAATCTCGGTCATTGAACATGAACAAGTTCTTCATAGCATTGTCTTCCCGGCTGCCAAGGCTTCTGAATTTGGTCCATCGTCTTTTGATCTGGATGATTTGTCCAGCAATCATGAAGAATACTTAATGCCTGAAAGCATGGCTGAAATGACACCCAGACAATATAATCGAGCAACATGCGTAGTGACAGCCACACCACTCTGTTTCAATTCACCGCCTGAATCACCGAAGAACAGGGGGCAAGTTAATTCAAATCTTAATCATTACCACTCCGACCCCATGGAGATTAACAGTGCATTCAGGGTACCAGATATCACCAACTGGTGGTGCCAGGAAGATGAATCACCCTCAAAGTACTCTGATCTCTCCAATGTGGCACACGACATATTCTCTAATACACCACATGGTGTTGCAGTTGAGACCAGTTTTCCCCTTGGACGAGATGATATTGGCTGGAGACAGTCCAATACGACTGGCGAGAAGCTGTGTGAAAATGTGGTAGTGAGACAGTTTACTCGAGCCAGTAACGGATTATTGGAGGGCGATTGCCCAGCATTGCACACCATGGAAAATGAAAACAACTTGCAACCAAAGAAATAGGTGAAAGAAGGAAAATTGCACAGAATCGCCGATGTCAACGACATTTTGGAGGTGTGCCAGGGCAGACAAAACCTGCGTGCTACACAGAAGGAATCTAGCGCTCCCACCAGGAAAATGACAGCAACAGAATACATTTCAGATGCCGAAGAGATGAACAAAGCATCTCAGTCAAATTTTACCATGAAGGTGGGGCTGAATTTAAATCATCTGAAAGATCACCTTTGCCACCAGCTTTGTCTGCAAAAGACCTCGCTGGAGGGTGAACTCAAGTATTAAGTGTCCGCCGAATAGGAGGAATCAACTGTCATCCTGTCGAAACGGATGAGGATAGAACACAGAAAGCATTCCCGACACCGAAAATTGGCTTAACTGAAATGGTCATTTGGATAATCCCAAAGTGGGGGAAGACCACTGTGAGGCAGACGATGAATCCAATGTAGAGCTAGGCAATGGCATCAACATCAGCAAACGGTATTTTGGTCACTGGGAGCCTCTGGGAGTGTCTGTGAGTTGTCGGACGAGAATCCCAGGGTGGTCAAATCCCAGAGTTGACTGGACCGATGCAGTGGCCTTCAGGTGCACCTGGAAGCGCTTGTGAGCGTCGGCAACAAGCCAGGGTGCGCCGACGACAAGCCGGGGAGCACTTGGGAGCGCCGGCGACCAGCCTCGGAGCACTGACCAAATGCCTCGGAGCACCAACGACAAGCCTGGGAGCCCATCGAATCACTGTTGAGCAGTCTTGGAAAGACATCATCTTCTCTGGGGACGCTGCTGGTGTGCCTGGAGATTATAGCCACTACTTATCGTTAACGATTTCTAAAACTCATGTATTCAGTTTGTATTCTCATCTATACATCTATGCATCGATTTACATACGGCATCTCTGGACTGGCTGCAGGCGGTGGTTGAGAGCAGTGCAAGGTGCGCCTGAAGATGACGATTGAGTGAACTCAGAGATACACTTGGAGGCCGAGATGGAGCGAGTTCGGAGATGCACCTTGAGGATATAATCAAGCGAATTTGGAGATGTACTTGGAGGCCTTGATCGAGCAAGTTTGAAGACGAACTTGGAGGCCATGATCGAGCGAGACAGGAGGAGTACTTGGGGGCGGCTAATGGGAGGTGGTCGATGGGAAGCGATCGAAGGGATGCACGCCGGGTGCTGAGTCTCTATTCATGGGATAGTTAATTCACAACCATTAGAATGTGGATGAGGTATGTTTACCTTCGAGCTCTCATGGAGAGCTGGCTGATCTTGAGGGGAGGCATGCCGGAAGCTGAAGCTACATTCCGGGGTCAACTCATGATCGCGAGAATGACGGGATGATGGACAATCCTGGGTGCATGCTGTACTCGTTGTAAGCAGTACTCGGTGTTAACTCATGATGATGGCAGGGAGAGAAAGAGAGGATGACTTAACTTTGTGTTCTGCGATGATGGTTCAGTTGAGGACGAGAAAGAGAGAAGGACAATGAAGATGGGAACTATATGGAGCATACGAGAGGATTTAAGAAAGTGGGGGTACGACTTGCCTGATTGGGTTACGATGACCTCGTATCAGTGTTCTTACTCTCCGGGTCGGGAGTAGTACCTGACGTATGGTGAATGTTCAATTGACTTGCACAAGATATTCTCTAAAGTCCCAGTTTCTCATGATAATGTCCCACATATCCTCTCATCTCTCTCTTTTTCATCCTCAACTCGACTATCACCTAAGAACACAAAGTTAAGTAATCCCTATCTATCTCTCCATGCGATGATCATGAGTTAACATCGAGTACAGCGTACACCAAGTACTGCAACATCGCATGATCGACTTTCTCTCGCACCCGGCCGGTCTCGCATTGCTCGGCAGATCTTGTCGTACTCAACTCTCAACATTCCCACGATCATGAGTTCGACCAATGAATAGAGTCTCGGCTTCTGTCCGCCCCGTTCTCCCGATCTACGGCCTACTGATCGACAACCTCCAAGTACTCCTCCATTCTCGATTGATCATGGCCTTCAAGAGTATCTCTAAACTCGCTCGATCATGGCCTCCAAGTGCATCTCCAAAGTCGCTCAAACTTGGCCTTCAAGTGCATCTCCAAACTGGCTCGATTACAGCCTCCATGATCGCACGATCTATGACCTCCAAACTCATTCAATTAAGGCATAGACCTGCATCTCTCAAATCACTCAATCTTCGCCTCCAAGTGCATCTCCAAAGTCGCTCGGTCACGGCCTCCACGTTCGCACAATCGATGGCCTCCAAACCAGTTGGATTGTGGCCTCCAAGTGCATCTCTCAGTTCACTAGATCTCGGGCTCTTTGTACATCTCCAAACTTGCTCTGTCACGGCCTCCAAGTGCATCTCTCAGTTCACTCGATCTCAGCCTCCAAGTGCATCTCCAAACCCGCTCGATCATGGCCTCCAAGTACATCTCTCAATCCACACAATCACAAACTGGCAGTGCATCTCTAAATTCTTTCAATGGGCATGTCCAGGTGCTCCTACGATTACCCTCGACAACTGGTCTGCAGCAAATATTGGCTGTTTATGCATATATGGAGAGACCTAGATAGATAATACAGGCCATATTATGATGTAGCAAATCTTGTGACTGTAACCGATGAATACGATAGACGAAATGGCTTGTGGTCATGGAACGATAAGAACCTCTGCTGTGAGAATACGGCACCATGTCTCCCGCAGAGCTGCACAGAGGTCTCAGCTGCTCCACAATTTGCCTATCATGCAAGTCAATTTGTGTAGCATTCTGAATGCACCTCTGCCACTGCAGGTGCGTTCAGGAGGACCTTAGAATGCTCTTGCAGAGTCTGAGAACACTTTACTTAGCTCCAGCAGAGCCTGGGAGCATCTGGAAGTACTTAGAAGCACTGGTGAGGTCGACTGGAGTATCTGGGAGGTTTGGGTGTTGCTTCCGGACTAATTTCCATTGTGCGGATGGAGACTTCGGACAGCCCAGAGCACCGGGTGGTTAGTGCCCCACCTGGTGTTTCTGGATCAATTCGGAAATAAGCAGGTTAAAGAAAGAGTCTGAAATGGGGTTAATGACTGTTAGTGCAATGGAAACAAGGAGGAATAAGGGAAACAAGAAAAAGTAGGACAGATTGGGTCAATATGTTTTCACCAGGTTCTATATGTTGCTTGACCAAGAATTTCACTTAGACAATATATTATGGGAGAGTAATGAGAAGTTGCATGAGGATAATTGTTCATAAACACAAGTATAGCTGGCGAAATGTAATATTCAGTTAGATATATCAATTTTGGTAGAATGAGAGAGGCCTGTGCAGGATTATTACTGGGCGCTGCTGTGCCAATGGGCTGAGTCTCGATGGGACACACAGGCAACCAATAAGGTCAAATTATTATGTATACAATTATCGATGCCAGCAGATATTGACTATACCATAAATTCCCAGGAGCGCCAACGAGTTTCGGTATTGCGTACTGGGCGATCAGACCACTGATAGTTTGCAGACAGTCACAAAAAAATGTCTTGCCGCCTTTATCAGTAATACAGATGGCGCTACCCTCCCTGCCCCATCTTGAAAATGAGCGTCTACAATTGTTGGTTGTCTATCTTGGGTAATCAGGGGGGCGATAAGTTGCACAATGTCATAGAAAAAGTATTCACTGCCGTAATGTGCAACATAGAATGTGATGTGCTCCCGGCCCTGGCTTGAAAATGAACGTGAACAGAACGTCAATGATTGTTGGCGCTGCATCATGGTTAATCACAGCATGATGTGGCCGTTATAGTATATGGACATCATTTTGGCTGCTTTTGTACATTGAAATGCTCGAGAACACTGAGTGGTAGCTCGCGAAATTGAATTAGTTGTTACAGTCTCGCAGGACGTGGTGGGAAGGTCCCATCCATATTTGCATATACAGGATGCCATATCCTTCTGTATGGATGCATCTGATCAAGTGCCACTCATATTACCGAAGATGCAAGACCAAAAATTGTTGACGCTCCATTGACACTTATGTTCAAGATTGGGTACAGAGCATTTCGCTTTCTCTTTTTCTTTTAAAGGCGGTCAATACTTTGTTCACGACTGTGTGCAACTGGTTGGCCCCCAGATTACCCAGGATACACGACCAACAATTGTTGATGCAAGGTTGATACTCATTTTCAGAATGTGGTAGGGCGCGTGTCTCTGTTCGTTTCGATCATTATAGCGGCCACTACATCAACAACACACAGTGACGTACCAATTTCAGTATTTTGTGATTCATAGTAGCATATCTGAATGTGACTATACATATTGAAACCCAAAACGCAGAACCGTAGATCTTGACTTAAGGGTATAGCCAAACCCAGTACTACCTGTGGGCTGAGGGGTACGGGACCGGGTTTGGCCCGTCAAGCGTCAGCGGGTCTGGTTGTGTGACAGGCCTGGAACTACGCCGACATGGGTTTGCAGTCCTAACCCGGACGGCTGGCCGGATACCCGGACCCATTGTTAATACTCTCTGTATGTATTCTGCTGTTCATTGGCTGGAGACAGTGGGATGAAAACTTTTGCAAAGTCTTTATGACACTAGCCTTGGAGGCTAGGATATGATAGTGTCAGCTTCATATCAACAAGACTAGTACATTGGTTATTAGGCTTGATTATCTGGTATATGTAATATATGTTATTGCTGGATTGATGTCTCTTTCACATTGCCAATATGAAACCATTTAGAAATATCAGTGGAAATATTGTCACCAGAATGCATTCTCCAAATTGCCCCTCGTATATGGCTCGCCTGAATGATCTTTGGATATCCACAATGCATTATGTACTGTAAGATGGTTTTCCGGAACTCCCAAACACCAATTTAATCCTACCAAACTTCAACAATGATCAAGCTGATTGATAATTCCTTCTTGGACTGCTTTGGATTAGTCAAAGTGATCCCAAAGTTGTCTCCCTCAATGTAGTTGGAAATGCTGTCTGTATCAGCAACACTATAACTGGTGGCATCTGGCTCAGCATCATATTTGTAGAGCTGAATAACTATATTTGGATTTGTAGTCATATTTGCCACCCATTAGATCTCGTCTTCTGCCAGAGATTGCATTGGCATCAATTACATGAGCAAAATGTAAAATGGTTCGGAAGTCATAACTCAACAACTCAGCGATTCTGAACAGCACCACCCATTCTTCCGGAAGCTCCCAGAAGCTCCCGAACAGGATGAATGCAAAACCCTGTGTTTGTCCGGTGCTCTGAGAGTACTTTCAGGTGCTCCTCAACGCTTCTGAAGTAGCCGAACTGAATACAAGAATATTCTAATGAGTATGAAGTCATCTTCAGAATGCTATAAAATCATGCCTTGAAGTTGGTAAAATTTCGGAGTTGTTTAGACTACGACACTCGTCTCCAAGGCGATTCCGGTGTACCTGGACGCCAGACTCTCCGGGACAGTGATAATATATAATGTCTATATCCCACAGCTACACACCTGCATCAGGCATTCCTATAAAATCATGCCTTGAAGTTGGTAAAATTTCGGAGTTGTTTGGACTACGACACTCGTCTCCAAGGTGATTCCGGTGCACCTGGACGCCAGACTCTCCGGGACAGTGATAATGTATAATGTCTATATCCCACAGCTACACACCTGAATCAGGCATTCCTATAAAATCATGCCTTGAAGTTGGTAAAATTTCGGAGTTGTTTGGACTACGACACTCATCTCCAAGGCGATTCCGGCACACCTGGACGCCAGACTCTCCGGGACAGTGATAATATATAATGTCTATATCCCACAGCTACACACCTGAATCAGGCATTCCTATAAAATCATGCCTTGAAGTTGGTAAAATTTCGGAGTTGTGTGGACTACGACACTCATCTCCAAGGTGATTCCGGTGCACCTGGACGCCAGACTTTCCGGGACAGTGATAATATATAATGTCAATATCCCACAGCTACACACCTGAATCAGGCATTCCAATCTAATTAATATACCGTCCAGTAAGTATCTAAATCAACATGATTATTTACATGCCATACGCTATCGATGCCACCCGCAGCAGCATTCTCCTGCACGAAATGTGCCGGTCCCACTATTGCTCCAACGGGTACAATATGCCGCTTGTTCATCTGTTTGACAACCCGGATGAACTCGTCAACACAATCAGCCCAACCATGAAGATCTTTGACCATTGTTGGAATCACCACCGCGTATTCTTGAACTTGAAGACTTAATACCCATTGCTGAGTCTTCTTGCACCTCTCGGAAAACGTTGATAGTGCTTTGCTGCTGGGAAGGCGCTCCTGAAATTAGCGGATCTGATTGAGTGGAGTCCAGCTGAAGTATAATACAGGAACAGAAGGAATTTGTCCTTGGAAGGAGTTATCGAGGTCATTCTCCTCACTTTGGGTACACTCGACCCAGATGTTATGAGCTTCAGGAATCATCCCTGGGTGGGGATTGGTATATTCTACCTTGCAATCAAGTCCCAGACACTCAACAGATGTAGGGCAGTGAAATGGTTAACGGTAATACAACAGCCCAGTCTGGAGTGTGATAAATATACTGTGAAGGAGTACATTCTGATCGTATCCGAGCACGAGTCCACAAACTTCGTGTCCCCAGTCCTCTTTGTTTTGCGTGCGGAATAGCTGTCCACAGTTGGGAATTCCGACATCTTATGATTCATCTCTGAGAGAGGTTATTTTGATACATCTGCACACTCCGCGGACATGCGTTTCTCTCAAATGATATACCTACTTTGATACAGGGCAGATAATGGGCTTGCCCTGAATTGTTTGGAGATGTAACAGATGGGCTCTGCCTGTACTTCGCCGTTTATCAGTAGCGGACAGTTGTTTGAAATCTTATCCAGAGTCAATATCGTACCAGACTTTGAGTGCAAGATATGACGGTGTCTCCTCCATGTAGTCAAGACCGGTACACCAGTCATTGTGCTTGAGCATCTATCGAATGTAATTGACATTGCTGCGTGGTCAATATGCTTCTTTCACGTTCGCGATATGTAGCCGTTCAAAAATATTGGTGGCGAAACAGTCACTGGAACCGATTCGCCCGATTGACTCTGATACATGGCTCACGAGATACGTCCTTGGATATCCGAAATGGATTGCGCATTGATCAATAGTGTTCCGGACCGCCTGAATGCTGATTGCCTCCCATCAAGCTTGAAACTCGATCCAGTGGATGGAGAATTCCTTCTTGAACTGCTTCTGTTGATTCGAGGTGATGCAATAAATCTCTCTCTCCAGCTGGTTAGTGATGCGCTCCGTATCAGCCAAGCTCCAGGTCGTGGCGGCTGTCTCAACGTTGGATACGTGGATCCGAACGTTCACTCGCTTGTCAGTGGTCATGTTTGCAGCCCTGTAAGTCTCGTCTTCGGCAGCAGCTGTCCATATTGCAAGTTCTGTGGCGAATATGCTTCTGCGACTGGTTGCCTTAGTCCCAACTTGCTGCAATAGTTGTCGCTCGTGATGTTGGAATAAATTATTGGAAACCTTGCATTCAACTGGAGTCACTTGATGGATTTGACGCTCCAATCGCTCAATTCCCTTGTGATGATCATGCTCTGCCCAAGTGGTTGCCACTTGTCGGGCTCTATTCAGGCGCACCTGAAATTGCCTGGGTGTTGTTGGGGAAACCTGTTTAGCCCCATACACAAGGGCCTCCATTGCTGTACAAATCTTACGAATCTTTTGTTCGCATAGGTGATGGGATTCTGCTGCCAACAGGTGATCCACTTTGGCATTCGCACACTTCTACATTGTCTGTTGTCGAAACATACCCTTCCTTGGGTAAAATTGCTTACGTGCATCGTCAAGTGCATTGAGGGATAGATCCAAGTGATTGTGTTTGCTGACAAGTGGAGAAAATTAAAAACCTAATGCCGGCACTGCTCCCATCACGATTTCATCGGAGGCTGTTTCCACAGCAGTTTTCCTGTCATCCTTGGAGCCGACAATAATTGGAGCGCACTACACTGCCAGTGTCTTGATCATTCCACAGATCTTCTTACCTTGCAAGGTGCCGCATTTCAATGAATCGAATGGTGTAGAGAAGTGCTGCAGGCTGGGATATTGTGCCACCGATGTGAATCGATTGTCAAATTGATTCTTGACATTTGCAGCTTTCAGGTATTTCAGCAGCCAGTGCAATAAGTCTTTAACTAAACGCAGGAGCAGCGGATGCAATCCATCAGGCTGCTAAAGCTGATAGACATCACAACGAGGGGATTGGCAGGACTGGTTGCGGATTGGGCAGATACCTACAGTGTGAAGAGCATCAATATTATTGTCCTCCAGCAGCTCCAACTGGCAATGCTGGTCTCTTGAGTTACCAAGGGGTAGAAACGTTGAATGCCCCATCGGCGCACCTTTCGGAATTTCACACATCGGGCAGGAGCCATGTGAGACTTCAGCAACCATGACTTGTTCCGGATAATCCCCAACCCAGGCAGCCAACAGAGGGTAACATTGTCGCTGGAATCCATCTGCACAATCCCATATCATGCCAGGGTGAGTGATGTCAAGATGCGTAATTTGAGACAGCCCAGTTCCAACAGCGGAATGCCATGCTGCGTCACTGTTTTCGTCACCTTTCGGGGGACATGGGATCAGTCTGATGAGAATCCAAGCATGCTTTTTAGGTGTATGGCGGATATCTGTTCGAATATTACCAAGTGCGAGTTACAGATGCCAGCCATGCTGATCACCCTAACAATTGGGCAAGTGAGTCTCATTGGATGCATATGACTGGCACAATCGTCGCTCCGGCAGGAGGTTGATCCTTTGTATCGTACCACCAGTCGCCCATATCCATTTCGCTGGTGATTCAATGACCCTCAGAGTCAGCGAGGCGCACCGGTTCAAAATCGAGGTGTGCCTGAAATGGGAGATGTGCTTGGAGGAACTAGATACATTGGAAAATATCCCTGTTGAATGATGTTCCGAGGATATGTGAGTCATCTTCAATCCAACAATCAACGCCAAGCACGAAATGGAGTTGAGAGAGGAGCTCTCGCTGGGCGTCTGCTGATTGGATTGATTCAATTTTGTAGATGTCCAGTCCACGCCTGAGATGTTGATCGCTCCATGTTTTCATTTGCTGGCTTGACGATTGAGTCTACTGAATGTTGTGTGTGGACCGAAATCGATGCCATGGATTCCATTGTTCTCAGTCCTTTCGATGCTTGTTGTACAATCCAGTTGCATTGCCATACGCTTTCCCCCCCTCATTTTCCACTGCAACCACTTGCCTATGAGCCTTTGTCTATGTTGGATCAGCGGTACAGGTGAGATCAGGCTGCTGAGGGTCTATCGGTTCTTCATTGGAAGTATCTTCAGGTGGTAGTGCACCTGGTACGTTGTCTATGAGTAGATCCTTAATTGACAGCTTGTTGAAGGCCATTCAGGTGCACCTACTGTAGTCAAACCATGATGGCTCAGGGCGAGGGAAGCCGGCAGGTGGTAGAATCCCATTGGGAAATATCCCTTCATTCATCTATATTGGGTGATATTGTTGATAGTGAGCTTCCAGTCGGTTCTTATTGCATAATGGCTTTTGCAGATACAGCATGTTATATGTTTCTGGCGAGTGTTGACCATGTAGGAGAAATGCTCCGTGTTCTGACGAATTTCGATGACGCTTTATGGCCTATGGTTTGTGGCTGGATTGGAGCCTCAAGGATATTATTTTGAAAGCGAGCTATCTCAGGTTAGCGTATCACTTTCAAAGCAGCATCATACCCCACCAAATGGATAGGAGGGGTAAAACAAAGTCACCTCACAGTGAGTTTTCTTCACAAAGTAGGATAATATCTTTCAAATCCCGCACAATAATGCAGTACATTATCTACTGAATATGGTCAGCAGAGAATGTATCTTTTGTAATCACTGCGATGAACTTTCCGTACCGTTCACCAGGTGCTACTACTATGATCGGCCTTATCATATACCATGTCATTGTGGCATTGTGCGGATTATCTCTACACTTGAGCCTCAAGCAGCGGATAAAATCAGCTTAATTCAATGAAATAGGTAAGTTTCTCACCTGCCTGTATGCCTGCGCAATGATCATCGAGAACTTAGGAGTGATAGGCTGGTAGGATGATTTCTTCGGTAACGATCCTTGACCGGTGGGTGGATCCCGAGCAGACAACAAATTTTACACAAGGAGTTCAAAAGAGATCAATCACTGTTGTTACTCAACGAACAAGGCCTCAGATTGAATTATGTGGTGGTCGTACACACACATTTTGAGTGGAAAATGCCTAGTCTTGCTAACCGTCGAACCGGGTATAGTTCTTGTGGAGTTGCTAGAGATATCATGTCGAATCCCTTCTATGACCATTGGTGTCATGCACCAAACAAAGGTGAGCATCTATCCAAGATCCTACTCCATGAATTCCAGCATATACCAAAGAAAGCTGGGATGTGTGTGACTATGATATCTTTTTCTGAGCCTGGTTTTTGGAGATCAAAGGTGCAGTGAAGAACCAGTCTGTGACAAAGAAGATGGATATAAGAGGCTTTCATTCCACCGAAGGTCACTGCTACCTTCAATATTCTCAACTATACCATCAGCAAAAGACATTTCCGTCTGGGTGGAATGTCTGCGTCAGAGTGGATGCGCTCCGTCAGAGCTGTCAGAGACACACCAGTGGCGGATTACTCCGCACCTGGCGTCAATACCATGCGTCGCGTTGCTTATCGCCCTCCGATCGCCATTTGGCCATTTGTTCTCAGTCTGTTTGTCATCTATTCTCAACAAGCACTATGGTGTTGTGGCCAACTCTGACCATACATCGGAATGGGTTCATTGGGTAAACGCTTGCATCGGAATTGCAACACAATGGGTGCCTCTGCGAAAGCATCACATCGTGTTCCTTCTACATTAAGATCGAGGAGTGTAGGAAGAAGGTGAGATGATATGATACTACCTAGCTGTGAAGATCCACAGAAAGAGCGAGTGAAACCAAAAGTAGGGAAAGATAGAGTGTTTATTTTTGTTGTATGACAAGATGAGATGACAATGAGATGCTGTCTACCTACCCCGGGGTCTACCAAATATATACTCCGCATCGCTCATTCTACCTCCGTTACCCCTGTATCTCTGTACACCCACCATCCTTCAATAACGATATACTTGGAGGCCATGATTGATCGAGTTTGGAGATGCACTGGGAGGCCGTGATCGAGCCAGTTTGGAGATGCACTTGGAGGCCGAGATGGAGTGAACTCGGAGATGCGCTGAGAGCTCATGATTGCGCGAGTTTGGAGATGCAGTTGGAGACCGAGATTGAGTGAACTCACCGATGCACTTGGAGGCCGTGATCGAGCGAGTTTCGACATGCACTTGGATGCTGAGATTGAGTGAACTCAGAGATGCACTCTGAGGCTGTGACCAAACGAGTTTGGAGATGCACTTGCAGGCTAAGATCGAGCGAGATTGGAGGAGTACTTGGAGGCGGTCGATTTGGAGGGAGGCGCGACGGCCGATGAGACTCCATTCATTGGTTAACTTGAAATTAGATCAGAAATTGGCTGGGAGCGGGAGACTGTCAATCTTGGGATGATGCTGTTCTTGGTGTATGCTGTACTCAGTGTTAACTCATGACTATGGGATGGAGAGATAGAAAGGGATGACTTAACTTCGTGTTCTTAGGTGATGGTAGAGTTGAGCACATGAAAGAGAGAGATCAGATGAGATGAGGGAAATCATCATGAGAAACTGGGACTTGGAGGATTTCGTGTGCAAGTCAATGGACCATCGCCTATACGGCATGTACAAGTTCTGATCAGGCGGCTAATAGCACCGATACGAGGTATTCTGAACTCAATCAGACAAGTCCTTCCCCTGATTTCTCATTGCCGCTCGTATCCCCCATATCGTTCTCATCGTCATCCACCATCTCTCTCTCTCTCGTCCCCAACTATACCATCATTGCAAGAACACAAAGTTAAGTCATCCCTCTCTATCTCTCCATGCCATCATCATGAGTCAACACTGAGTGCAGTATACACTGAGTGCAGCATACACCGAGTACAGCATACACCGCATACAGCATCCAGCGAGTACAGCATGCACCGAGTACAGCATACACCTAGGATTGTCCGTCCTCCCTTCATTCTCTCGATTTCTTGTTGACCCCTAAATATAGCTTCAGCTTCCGGCATACCTCCCAACCGATCAACCGCCACCAGCCCGTCCTCCATAAGCGCTTCAAAGGTAAAGTCACCTCGTCACATTTTCACGGTTTCGAGTTCACTAACCGATGATTAGAGTCCCAGCACCTGGCGTGCCTCCCATAGACCATCTCCAGATCGACCACCTCCATGTACTCCTCCAATCTCGCTCGATCATAGCCTGCTACAAGTGCAGCTCCTAACTCGCTCGATCACGGCCTCGGAGTGTACCTCTGAGTTCAATCGATCTCGGTCTCCAATTGCGTCACCAAATTCGTTTGATCACGGCCACAGAGTGCATCTCTGAGTCCATTCAACCTCGCCCTCCAAGTGCATCTCCAAACTCGCTCGATTACGGCCTCGCAGTGCATCTCTGAGTTCACTCGACCTTGGTCTCGAAATGCATCTCCAGACTCGCTTGTTCACGGCCTCAAAGTGCATCACTGAGTTCACTTGACCTCGGCCTCCAAGTGCATCTCCAAACTCCCTCGATCACCGCCTCGAAGTGCATCTCTGAGTTCACTCGACCTCGGCCTCCAAGCGCATCTCCAAACCCACTCCATCACGGCCCCGCAGTGCATCTCTGAGTTCACTCAATCAAGATCTGCAATTGCATCTCCAAACTGGCTCGATCACGGCCTCGGAGTGGATCAATGAGTTCACTCGAGCGTGATTTTCAGGCGTACCTTGAATTGCTCGCAAGCACCGCCTGCAGCCAGTCCAGATATACCGTGTGTAGATGGGTAACTATATAGATACATAGATACATAGATGAGAATACAAAGTGAATACATGAGTTTTAAAAATCATTCAACGATTGGTAGTTGCTATGGTTTTCAGGCGCACCAGCAGCGTTCCCAAAAAAGATGTAGTTTTTCCCAGACTGCTCTACTGTAAGTCAAGGTGCTCCCAGGTGCTCCCAGGCTCGTCGGCAGCGCTCCCAGTTACTCTGAAGGCCGTCAGGAATGCCCTCCTAGTGTCTGATACTCTCCTGAAATCGACGCATCTAAGTTTACACTCCACATCTTCTCAGACACTCCTGGTGGCATCCAGTGACTAAAATACATTGTGCAGATGCTATGCAATGCGACCCGTTGCCTGGGCGAGGGGATGCGTGTAATTCTCCGTCAGAGGGTATGAGGATTTGCCAGCGCTGTCAGAGCCGCGCGGACCACCCGATTGTTTGTGACGGAAACTAGGGTTGTTGCTGATGACTGCACTGCATTCGACATTAGCAACTGAATTGATAATTCGTTTACCACCTGCTTTGTGTTCACATATGATGTCGACGCACGGATATCCGGCGAAGACAACCAAGATGGCTCCAACTGGTGGGCCGTTTGGCTCACGACAACTCCCAGATGACAATGTGGGAGCATCAGATAATAATGCTGGAAATACACTGAGCCAAGACATTCAATTCGGGCAACCGACTAATCAAATCCATCTTCCGCCATCGTATAGTTACCCACCTTCGCAGCCAACATTTCCATGCGCTCTCCAGTTGTACCACCATGCCCCGTTCAACATGTCACTAAGCTCACAACCAAGAACTGGTGCAGCCCAAGGATATCCGGGGTATGGGCCATCGTGGCACGCATATGATTTCCCACAATAAGGTTATGATGGACCTCAAATGTTCCCCCCTCAGCATTTCACAGGACATGGGCCGCCATCTCCAGGCACACCTCGACTTCCTCCGGCACTACCTCCAAACAATCCAGTCATTTGGCCAACATCTTACTCCTCCACCGCACCCCGATAACCTCCTGGCGCACCTGGGAGACCCCCCATTAGCCTCCCTATGAAATGATTTCTGCCCACTGCGGAACTGCAGAGGACTGATGTTGCAGGGATTGCGAATTTGCCTCCATTACATGGGATTTCCTATGACGAATAGAACGCAGAGTATGAGAGCGGCGATTAGTCGGACTTGGGCCGGGCCAAATGCAAAGCCCGAATCAGCTTGAAGCGAACGGAATGTCCCTTGAAGCAATTTGCCAAAAGCATGGGGCAGCCCAACTTGAGTGCCTTCAACAAATGGAAAAAAGTATGGGTGGCTGGGTTTGTTGGGAAGCCGCATTGGTCCATTATCCGGAAACATAACTTTCTGAAACAGCTGGAAGATGGACCCCTGGACTGGGAGATGGCGGTCGCAGATTATTTGGAGTCTTTCGAGCCCTGGCTCCCTTTGCAAAATTTCGATAATGTAGAATGGATGCAGTGAGAGTGGGTTGAAATTTTTCGGAAGAAATTTATATGTAAGGTTCGGGAGGCGAGGAAGAAACAAAGGCGAGGCACCAAGTGACTGGCAACAGATTCAGGAGAGCGCGCGGGCAAAACGCGAGAGGTAACCTCCCAGAGTTAACAAATACAACATTCAAGGTTGTGATTCATCAAGTGCCAAACGGCAACAACGACCAGACATCCAGCATGCAACTCCAAGCTTCGTACACAGATCCGCTGCACTGGGAGGAGCTGGTTGATTTCATCAAACAAAATTGTGGCCCGAAAGAACCATACTGTCTGACCGCAATATACAAATGCAACTTGACGCAGGAAGAATTGGACCAAGAGTATATGGGTTTATACCCACCCGGGCAAATGATGATTGATCCTCTATATGGTCAGATTTCATTCAACAGTTCCCTTTCAAATGCCTTCAAGTCAAAACTGGGACACAATGTGAAACTATTTTTGGCAGTAATGAAGGCAGCTACAGGGAACAATATTGTGGAGCACGTAATAAAACCGGCCATGGTAATCCCGCTAGCCTGGTTATGGTTAGTTATGCCCCACTGCTAATCAGTATTTTGAGACTTCAGGGGAATCCGATGAAAATGAATGAGTGGTGGATGAGGAGGCAGGTGGGAAAAAGACTGACAGTAGTATTGATGTAAGTTCTGATTGAGTGAATAGAATTGATTGTATTCCACATATTTATTGGGTCCAAATGCTGGTCTGTGAAATGCCTAACATCGCAATGAATTTCAGCAGCGACAGAGTACGAGCTCATCAGCGGAACTTACCTCCGAGCAACTGAAAGAGATCATTGAGGATGAAGGGCGGACCGACCAAGGTGCAAGGAAGGTTTAGGAGCAAGTGGAGGATGGCGAGGAGGACCTTGATCCAGAAAATACCAGTTCAGTATTGAATACTGCTCTCAACACTATCAACAACAAAGTTGAACAAAAGTGTCTTGTTGAAGCATTCACATCAGCAAAAATGATTTCGGTCCAGTTGGGATGGCTCCGTCAGAGAGGACGCAGTCCGTCCGAGCCATTAGAGACATCCCGGTGGCAGCTTACTCTGCACCTGGCAGTAATATGACGCGTCGCATTGCAGATCGCCCTCCCATCGCGGTTTCACAGTTTCTCCTCGCTCTGTCAGTCTACTATTATACACTAACACTCTGGTGTCGTGGCCAACTGTGACCACACGGTGAAATGGGTTCATTCGGTACGCGCTTGCATCGGGATTGCAATGCGATGGGTAACGGTGTGAAAACCTTGCCACGCATTAATTCTACATGCGCGCGAAATGCAATTCTGTCTTTAGTCATTATACACATCATTCCAAGTCACCAGATCTATGTGACCATTCACAATCCATCACTTGTTCCGTCCATCTTCTGTCTTACTACTAGTAGCTATCCCTGGTATTCTGTGCGCGCAGCCGACGATGTTACCCACAGTGACCACTTGCAAAGCAATGGCTACCGGTGCTTTCCTCACTTGTACACATTTCGAGACGGGATCCAACCGACGTGAGTTTTCAGGTATTGTGGTGAGCGCCAGCGCTAACCAGTACTCAACGAGCGCCCCATCCTCATTCAGGAGCTTGATTTTTAATAGTTGTTGCAGTTGCAATGGGAGACGGCCATTCAGCGCACCATTACACCGCCCTCGGCGTTGCTTGATCCACACCCAGTCGTTCCATTGGTCCCCTCCACGCTAGCTCTGGCTTCCTGTGCACCCACATAACTGAGATATGCCTTCCCCTTCCAGACCTTCAACTTGAGCCTGAATACAATGGTAAATACAGAGCTCCATTGTGTGCAGTTGTTCATCCCATATATACATCATGTTATAATTCTTATGCTTGATACACTCCCGCGTGCTGTTGTATATTTCGATGTGGTGCGTTGCTTCTAGCGTATTGTTGAGTAATGCTCTGAAGTCTTTGATCATAGCGTCAGGATACTTTCCATCACGGCAGTTTTGGGGTCCCATGAATTCAGGCTTCGCATTTGACTGGGAGCTCAGAGGGGCAGCCAGATCCGCACCGGAAAAGAGAACTTTGCAGGTGGCAGCTCTGTTCTCTCGATGCTGGGAGAGGGCTTGGAGATTGAGCTCTTTGATTCCGAACCAGAGAATGCGACGCTGACAGGTGATGACTTGTGGCAGATAGTTATGATTGTGATTAGAGGCATTCCAACCGGCCTTGAGGTTCGTTTTGTGTGCTTGTTCGTGCCTCCTGGCAGAATACTGTTGCAAGGCTCAATGTGGACAAATCTGTTTGACCCAGTGAGACATCTAGTGGATCTTCAGAAAGTTGAGAGTCGGCATCTAACTCCTTGGATCCATCAATCACGTGGCTGATATAATGCCCTCAGGTGATCATTACATGCCACATGTTGGACGGTGTCCAAGTCTCCGCATTTGCTCCCTCGTCTACTGTTCACTTCTTCACAAGTTCCGTTCTCAGGGCATTTGTATTGGCCTTCGCCTCATTGACGGCTTGCCCGAGTAAGAAACCATATTTGAAGTTGTGAAAACGACTCAAGGCCTCTTCCATGTAGCTTAATGTTGCATCATCTTAAGATTTATATCGAGTATACATATAGAATTCTAGGGATGCCTGTGTGCACTCAATTGCACGATTGAATATGGGACACTGAGCAGGGTTTCCTCCTCATTGAGACTGGGTTACAACTCCGAGCAGGTACCGGCTCATTTCTTGCATCCCCTTCCCATTCCATTGAGAAACTTCCTCATTTGACTTGTTTTTGGTGTGAGGTTGTAGAGAGCAGGCAAGTAGAACCATATTGCATTGTACTCGTCGTGCCGTTTGTGCGTCTTCAAATAGTGCAAAATCCACTTCGGGAGGTGGTCGAGCATGCTGATCAACATTGTATGGAGGAGGTTGGGCTTCGGGAGGTCGCTCACGAGACAGGGAATATGTGGAAACGCGTTGAATTCTCAGTGATCATGGCGCGATGAGTGTTCGGCATCAGCTACCTTGAAATTGGCATCACTGAGCGTGTGATATAGGTTGTGATCCCGCTGGGGTTGTTGCATGTCGGGAGGGACATAATCTCCAAGTTCGTGCTTTCGACACTTGCACCAAAAACCGACATGCCACTTGAGCCGATGTAGGTCGCTATACTCAGGGCAATCTGCAAACCATGCTGCCAAAACCGGTTTTCAATGACTGAAGGTGCCATCTGCACAGAGCACGTTGTAATACCAGCTCTCGGTGCTGGGATTTCGTGTAAATATTAGAGGCCGTAGTACCCTGTGGAGTATTTTGTTCAGCACCTCTCGGATTGTTTACTGGTGCTCATCCAGCCGCTTCCGAGGAACATTGCTGTTGTGGATCGCAATCGGCAGGAGATCAACTATTACGACGCTCTGCGTTCAGGCCATCTGGCGGATCCTCGAAGATGGATTGCCCATTGTGATACATACAGGCAACTCCCTCTTGTTGCCAGCACAATTTGAGAGATGTGTTCCGTTGGACATGAAGATCAAGGGAACAAGTGTATCCCCCACTCTGAGTGTTGACTTAATGTCAGGTTGCACATCATCACCCCCGGATATTGCTCCTTACCTGTGTCTCCCACCACCAGTGGGCAGTATGCATTTCGGTATAGAGGCGTTTCGGTGGCATATTGCTGATAATGCAACCCTGACAGGCGTAAATAAGATTCTCAGTGAAGTCTGTCTGCCGCATCAACGATGTCAAGTTTTTGATGATGTCTTGACTGCAGTATTTGATAGGGCATTGGTTATTGTCATTCCATCCCATATCCTCAGGACGGTGCAGTTCCCACTCCTTGGGAGCTTGATGATCTCGCATGCTAGCCACGGGCTTCTGGAAGCCATTCCCGTTTTTGAAGTTTCGGAAACACAGAGCGGTGTTTTGTATCTTCGGCAAAGTGTCATAATACATCTTCATGCCATTCTGCTTGATCCCACACTGGATATATCGGTAGTCGTCACACGACACAAACGGGTAGTAGGGTGTGTCTTGCAGGTTCCTCTCAAGGCAACCCTGAGCATCGGGTTCCCATGGCTCAACAATGAAATCGCTCAGCGGAGCACTGATGCCGGGTTATGTTTTTTTCCACAGCAGAGGAGGTGGCAGTGGTTGAGACGCTGAGTCTGTGATGTTTTCAAGGTGTTCGAGGTGGGAAAACGCGTCCAAATCTTTGAATGAATAGTTGTTAGGGTTGATTTCACGATGCTGAGCGCGTTCGACCCGTCAGGCCGTGCTGTGAATATTCAGATTTCTCTGGCATGCAACTTGAAGGTGTTTAGGAAGGTGTAATTTGATATGTTTAAGTCGCGGGCTGTCTGAGGTGAACTTCTTTCAGCATGAAAATTTGGGGCAACAGAAAGGGGTCTTCACTGGTATTGTCGACAACTCGTGAGGAGTGGAGTATTCACTGTAGAAAGAGACCAAAGTTGGTGCCGGGCCTGAGCAGTCTGGAGTGGGTATAAGCTCAGCTAACTTGAGAGATTTATTGAGCCTCAACACCATCACAAGGAGGTTCCTTACACGCCAGGAGTTGCAAAAACTCTGCATGCGCAATGTCCCATAATACTATGAACAAAATGAAAAATAAACCCTCAGCGATCCGACAACATCACAATGCATGTAATAATCATTGCCTGAGATAACTAGATCAGAACAAAGGAAACGAACAAGCCCACAACCCCTAACCCAGATGAGCCGGAATACACAAAATCTTAAGTGAACATAACACCTCCACGCATGCCTTAATCAGTGCCTGAGATGAATAGATTACAGCAAAGGAAACTCACAAGACAAGAACCGGACCCTAACCCGAACGCACGCCACCTCTGCACCGAGAAGACAGGTTTACTCCTCGCCTGGGCAGACATCGGCGCATGGCTAAGTGAGAGGGACATCGGGGAGAGGGACACCGGGGAGAGGGACATCGGGGAGGACGACATCGGAGAGGAGGATGTTCGGGGAGAGGGACATCGGGGAGACTGTCGCCACCTGCCGAATTGCGCAGTGTCTGCTGTTCTTCATCGACATCCAAGGTATTTGCGGCCGCCACAGCTTCTCCCAGAGTTGGCGCTGCTGGGTGACATTTTTGCCGCCTCACAAGTCCCAACTACTGCAGCCCACTGAGGGGATACATCACCAGAGTGTGTGGTCATGGGCAAGGCTCCGGGGTATCTGTCCGTGAGGCAGGCACTGGAGGTTGTGGCTGTGGGGTATGCCGCGCATCTCCTGGCCATACTCAGGTGGCACGGTTGGCTGATCGTCTACCATGGTAGCTACATTCTCAGCCGATGTATTTACCATCTCTCCCTGGCCAATCTTCTGTGGTTCTTTACCATCATCCTCATCCTCTTCCTTCTCCTCATCCCCTTCCTGCTCTTCCTCCTCATCTTCCTCCTCTTCTCCTTCTTCCTCGTCATCATCACCATCCTCTGCCATATCCACATCGCCGTCTAAATCTACGCCGTCCAGTGCGTCCACATTATCCTCCAAGTGCAGATCCACATCAGAATTGTTTTCTAAGTCATATTCACCATCCGACTGCTTGGGAGAGTTGGTATCATCACCTGAGGAAATTGACATGGCGGGCGATGCTTCTGGGTCTAACTATACCTTCTCTAGTCAGCCCTCAGTGTCCCTATACCCTTGCCCCCTTGTATCATTTCCACAGCTCTGCGAGCTCTCTCCCCCTACAGTTTGTTCAACAATACCTGTTCATTTCGAGTTCCCCTTGCTCTTCCCCTTCCCTTTCCCTGTTGCCTTCCCCATTTCATTCCCGTCCTCTGTTGCCAGCTGTTTCCCCTTCCCATCCTTTGCTCCCTTCCAGTTCGTGGTTCCGTTCTCACCGCCCTGCGTGTCCTAGTCACACTTGGTGTCTTCATTGTCATTGCCATCGCCAGGTTGGCTCCTTCCAGCGCTCGGTGCTCCGGGATCTGCCCAGTTCTCAACTTCATCATCCTCGTCAATCATCTCATCCCAAATCAGTGGTATAACGGCCAGGAAGACGCCTGGTTTGTACTGCTGGCAGCTTGGCGTCTCAATCTCTGCCCAGAGATCATTGGTTCCGTATCAAGAGAAATGCTCCCCGGTGCGTTTAACCTTCCCCAGGCTGGCTGTCTGCAGTTTGGAGCAATCAATTTGATCCCCGAAGGCATGGGGGTTGTCCCACCTCCAATAATTCAATTGGGCCCGGGTTTTGTCAAACATTTGCTCCATATATGAGCGGAATGGGGCCCACCGCGCCCGAATACGCAAACTCCTCCCTCTGCGGTGCGGCCACATCAGCTGGGATTGTGGAAAGTAGCGAGTCGTGACCGGATCAAGAAAGTTTTTATCATAACAGAGGTCCTATGCCCTTTCATCCTTGACGCGGAAAACATCGTATATCCATATGAGTCCACAGATGCGTTCCGTGATGAATTCCTCTATATGGTCCCCATCCAACAACAGGCATCAATTTATAACCGATGTTGGCATCTTTCTCCTAGGCTTCCCCTTTTCTTTGTGGCTGCCCTTTGGTGCCATCGCTGTGATTTAAAAATGAATCTACATCCAAAGCATAAGCAATATGATACTGTTGCATGTAGCGGAAGGAAGCCCAGAAGGAAAGTACAAAGTTGTGCAGATTATCGGTTGTGTTGTGGAACGAGAGGCGGTCTTTTGTGTGAGTCAAGTGAAGTTGAGATAGTTCAGGATGCTGGCGGTGTGAATAATACAGGAGGAATAGGGATAGGAGGTGTAGGCAGGAAGAAGGGATAATTATACTCGAGTTCCAGCGATTTCTCGGTTTAACTTGTGAGATATGATACTTTTGATTCATATCCTGCGTTTTGTTGGTTAACGAACACAATATAGCCCAGCCTGTATCTTGCACAACCACCAGGCACCCCATGAACGACAAGCCTCGAGATGAGATTTAGTACTCTCGGTACTGACAGTTTACAACGCCGGGCATTGTTTTGGCATCCTATACCTTTTTTACCAATCAAACCTCATGCATCTCGGAGCAAACAGAGTAGTTCTCAGCTTGTCCCAACTGTGCGGCCATCCAACACTGCTATCAACACGCCAAGCGGCGGAAAAAGCACAAGCAACTGATGTCATACAATACAGAATACGTCATTGTTCGCTTTGGGATGCTTTTAGCTCTGCCAAATGGGGAATTCCACCAGGAAGTTGAAGATATTCACAATCAATGGTTCGAAGTATTGTGCCAAGAACGACTGAAATACTATGATACCCGCGCCAAGACGGCATCAACACCCTTCAAGCTGTGCAAGTAGACCTTCAGATGTCGCTATAACAGTGAATATCAATGGTGAGTGTAATCTGGGTTTAATCTGATGGCAGTAAACCCCAATGATTCGAAGGTTTTCAAGGGATCTCATCCCCAAGTACCTTCACGGCCGATTGTGATTTAGAGTCCAGCGCGGTATATACTGCCCCTCCCGTTTGTTTCAAATCAGTCCCTGGGCGCTCAAAAGGAGTCTACCTCGCCTGCCTTTGCATAGGGATGCAGTGGGAATTATTCCTACATTCTTAACGTCGAAAATCTATTGCGGAGTATGCCTTCCCAGAGCTCTCACCCCGACTACTGTTAGGAATGGGTCCAAATTCCAGGGTCGGTTCCGGTTCCAGTTCCGCCGGCAACCGGACTGTGGCAACAAGTCTTACCACACGTGAAACCTGTCCCATTGGAAATGGGCCGGTTTAACCACCAACAACCCGGCATTTTGACATCACAACTTTGCCTCCAATTATGTTTTTGAGTTCTGATCGTATCATGACATGATCAGTACGTACATTGTGCAGTTCTAGCCGCTCATTCACCTGACGATGTCAGATATGTGATCCGACCAATGATCGTTGAGTCGGTATCGAAAATCCGCTAATTTTGCTTTCAATTTGCCGTTTTTCCACAGCCACTCAACGAATATCAGTCGGATCTCAAATTGGAATGCAGGAGGTGAAAGAACGGCCAGAACAGCTCCATCTACATACTGATCAGGTTACAATACGATGACAACTCAAATACTTAATCGGATGCCAAGGTGTAGGAACTTTCAAGTTGGCACTGCAGTCCGGTTCCAACCCGGCCGAAAACCCATGTGTTTATGTCTGATCCAGGTAACAAACCCGCCAAGACAAAGCGAGTCGGGTTTTCGGCCAGGTCAGGAACCAAACCGAACATAGCTGCCGGCCACGATCTGGGCAGCGAGTGGGTGACCCGGACTTGTTGCCAACACTAATCCTGACACGACTCCGGTCCAACAAATTCTTCAGACACACATAAAGCATAGGCCTTCGGGGAATTCCGAGTTTACTCCTGCTATGAGACGCTTTTCCGCACCGGCTGGCGAGAGGGTTCACTCTCAAGGATGGAGTTCCGTAGTCTCTACAATCCATCGTCAGAACTCCACCTCCTTATCTCTGCTGAACGATTCTGGCGTGGCAGATATCACTCAACGTGTAACTTCAACCCCAACTGCGACACAGCGATGATCAATATATACTCCAACCACTACGCTGGGTTCAAGCAGTCATGGCACACCAGCACCCGGAGGAACCTCACTGACTGACTGAACGCGTCACGCGGTATCCAGTCCCGGATCCAGCAATGCTAGCACTCCCAGTACTCTCAGAGGTCCTGAAAACCTGCCTACCCCCAACCCTAATCCAGAAGCCCGCGCGATCAATAACAATCCACTGCAAACGCAAGCTACAGAAAGGAATCAGAGACAGAGGCAGTGGCAATTGCAACCTCAGGCGGTGTCAACACCTTGATCAATGGTCTCCGGCAATCACAGCATCCCTCGATTTGGTCACTCAGACATGATGCGTCTTGTCTTTGCAATGGGCAGACTCATGGAGCTCTATATGTTCAACAGACTGCCATTTGTGAGCGAAAGCGACTTGGAGACAGTGAGTTTTGCAATGCGACATGTTTCGAATGTATTTGCTGAAGCCCTACACTGGCCGATATTAGAGAAGTATTGGAAAACTGCTATGCAGCAAAACAACATTTGGTCCATAGCGTTTGAGGCACGCACAAAGGAGATCTTGAAAGAGGCATGCTGAAGCAATGGCCCACATTGCATATTACACGCCAAACTGGTACCAGGTTCCAGCACAAGTCGACAAAGATATATCCCATTTTACTCAATCAGCAGGGGACAATATAGCAGAGCATTATGGTCTCCACCACTTTGAATCTGATGCAGAGCATTTGGAATTCATTGATCCCCTTCTGGCAGACAATAAGTATCTTTTTCCTTTGGCAGAGGGTGTGGAAGGTGGTGTACGCGGTCCAAATCCAACGCAGAGAGTGTGGAAAGCTGCAGACAATTGTCCAGTGTCCACTTTACTTCCTGGTGGAAGCAATCACATGGTTTATCTACATCAAATGTTATCATTGGGCGAATAACCGCGGTAAGTATACTGATGGATTTAATAATTCCTTCATTGACGACAAGGAGGGTCATATTCCCTCGCCACTGATCATGTTTACCTGCACTGTGTTGCACCATGCTCTCCTGGAGTGGTAAAAGAACAATGGTGTTCCTCCGAAAGCTTCCAACATCAGCAAAATGTATTTTAGTCTCTGAAAGCCTCCAGGAGTGTCTGAGAGGATGTGGAGTGTAAACATAGATGCATCAATTTCAGGAGAGTATCAGACCCTAGGAGGGTATTCCGGCCGGCCTTTGGAGTAACTACGATCTCTGATGACTCGTACAGGAGTACCATGGGAGTGATTATGATATGTTTGGGAACCCCTCGGAGTGCCGGAGAGAACTTTGGGTGCACGTGAGAGCCCCTGGGAGCTCCGGCGACAAGTCTGAGACTGCTGGCGACCAGTCTCGGTGTGCTGATAACAAGCCTCGGAGCGCCGGCAACAAGTCTGGGAGCACCTCGAATCACAGTAGAGCAGTCTGGGAAAAAGAACATCTTCTTTGGGAACGCGGCTAGTGCACCTGGAAATCATGGCTACTACTCCTTGTTCAACATTTGTTAAATCTCATGTATTCAGTGTGTATTCTCTTCCATGTATCAATGTATGTATGTATCTATATAGCTACCCATCTACACACAGTATATCTGGACTGGCTGCAGGCGATGCTTGAGGGCAATTGGAGGTGTGCCCAAAAATGACGACCAAGTGAACTCAGAGATGCACTTTGGAGGCCGTGGTCGAGTGAAGTTGAAGATGCACTTGGAGGCTGTAATCGGGTGTATTTGGAGATACACTCGGAGGCCCTGATCGAGTGAACTTAGGGATGCACTCCGGGATCGTGATTGAGCGAGTTTGGAGATTCACTGTGGAGGCCATGCTCGTGCAAAGTTGGAGGCCGTAACTGAGCAAGTTTGGAGATGCACTTGGAGGCGATGATCATGCGAACTTGGAGGCCGTAATTGAACGAGTTTGGAGATACACATGGAGGCTGTGATTGAGCAAGTTTGGAGACGCATTTGGAGGCCGTGATTGAGCAAGATTGGACCAGTACTTTGAGGCGGTCGATGGACGGCTCGCTGGGTGCTGAGACTTTATTCAACCGTTTGGTAACTCCCAACCGTGGGAATGTGACAATATGGCTTAACCTTTGAGCTCTCATGGAGGGCTGGCTGATGGCGGTCGATCATGTCGGGAGGTGCATCGGAAGCTGAAGCTACATTCTGGGGTCAACTCCTAATCATGAGAATGAATGGAAGACGAACAATCTTGGGTGAATGCTGTACTTCGGATATGATGTAGTTGGTGTATGCTGTTCTCTCGGTGTATTCTGTACTCGGTGTCAACTCATCATCATGGCATGGAGAAATAGACAGGGATGACTTGACATTTTGTTCTGCGATGATAGTTGATTTATGGACGTGACAGAGAGAGATACGGGATGAGGATGAGAATGATGTGGTGGATATGAGCGGATATGACGAATCAGGGGTTCGATCTGCGTGATTGGATTGGGAAGTCCTCGAATCGGAGTAATTACACGCCGGATCGGGACTCGTATCTGCCATATCAGGGATAGCGAATTGACCTGCACACGAAATTCTCTCAAGTCCCAGTTTCTCATGATGATTTTCCCCCATCTCTTCTCATCTCTCTCTTTCTCGTCCTCAACTGTACCATCACCTAAGAACACGAAGTTAAGTCATCCCTCTCAATCTCTCCATGCAATTATCAAGAGTTCTCCACAGGTAGAGCATCCACCAAGTACAAGCATACACCGAGTCTAGCATACATTGAGTACTGTATAAACCGCATACTGCATCATCTCAGGATCGACTGTCTCCTGCTCCCAGCCAGTCTCCCATCTCTCGGCAGACTATGTGGTAGTCAATTCTCTACATCCCCACAATTACGAGTTAACCAAGGAAAGTAGTCTCAGCTCCCATCTCGCCTCCCTCCCAAACTACCGCCTCCAGATCTACCTCCTCCAAGTACTCCTCCAATCTCGCTCTATCATTGCCTCCAAAGTGCATCTCCAAAGTTGCTCGATCACAGCCTCCAAGTTCGCACACTCATGGCCTCCTACTCCACCTCTCCAAACTCGCTCGATCACGGCCCCCAAGCGCGTCTCCAAACTCCGCTCGATCACGGCCGCCAAGTGAATCCCCAAACCCGCTTGATTACGGCCTGCAAGTTCGCCCTCTCATGGCCTCAAAGTGCATATCTCCAAACTCGCTCAATGACTGCGTCCAAGCACATCTCCAAACCCGCTCTAGCTTGGCCTCCAAGTGTATTTCCAAATCTGCTCGATTATGGCCTCCAAGTTCCCAATATCATGGCCTCCAAGTGCATCTCCAAACTCGCTCCAAGAGAATAGGAGAAGGGTGAGAGCATATGAAAGGATACCCAGCCATGATGAATCACGCATAATGGGTGCGATCAATGAACACTTGGCAACAGTGGGTGAGGAACCGCACACATTGCATGGATCTATCAAAGCTCGGCAAGGGTGCATCAGATCAAGAGCTGGGAAAAAAAGAGTGTGTATTTCGTATAATGCGATGATGTCTATCTACCCCGGGGGTTTCCCAACTATATACTCGCCGTTGCTGAGTACATCTCTGTATGTATTTATATAAAGACACTTAGATAATATATGCCATAATATGATGTAGTGAATCTTGTGACTGTAACAAAGATGAATATGATAAACGAAATGCATTGTGGTTGTGGAACCCTAAGAACCACTGCTGTTGTTTATTCATACTGTGTTCACTCTTACTAGAGTATGACAGGACCTGAATACCCCCTCCGCCTCCAGGCGAGCTGGCTAGATATCGGAGCTCCTGCTCCGCGACCCTTCATCTCCGCTGCGCAATGAAATTTGGAAGATAGTTCCAACAGAACAGAAATGGAAGAATTGGAGAACGCACATAAACCCCGCTGCCGCCACCGCCCCCCTGAACTGCTGCTGTGTGAATATGCCACCAAGTCTCCCGCCAAGCCTGCGCAGAGGTCTCAGCTGCTCACGATGTCTTATGTAGACCTGCGCTGAGGTCTCAGCTGCTCTTGAAGTCTCCTGCAGACCTGCGCAGAGGTCTCAGCAGCTCCAAACTTTGACTATTCTATTAGTCAATCTCGTAGCATCCTGAATGCACCTCCATAACTGCAGGTACATTCAGGAGCACCTGAGAATGCTCTTGCAGAGTCTGAGAGCACAGTGCAAAGCTCCAGAGAGGCCTGGGAGCATCTGGAAGTAATTAGAAGCACTGGTGAGTGCTACCGGGGAGTCTCGGAGGTTTGCATGTGGCTTCCGGACCGATTTACATTGTGCCGATGAAGTCAAAGCTGAAAGTGGACAGAGCTGATCGCTCAAACGACTTCAACTGCATGCACGACGGTGGTAGGAACGCATCCTGTTTCTCTGCAATGCATCGCAAGCTGTTAACCATGCCTGGTGTTGCAGACACATATACATTCTTGGTGAATACCTGGAACACACCACCGGAGAGCTACCAACAGAGGGTGTCTAAAACACTCTTGCTACAGTCAAGTGTTCGATTCAACAGGCGGAGAACCCAACGCGTGCCAAGGTCATCAGCACGGAAACTATGGGTGTTGCCAATGCTATTCTGCTTGACTATTTGACCTCGGAGGTGGCGCTTGAGGAGCCTGAGATTGGATGCACTGACACAAATAACCCGACAGACAATAATTGTACGGATGACGAGCTGCGTTTCGGGATGCCAGGGGGCAGCGACGAATACGACAATCAATGTGAAGAAATTGACAGCAGCTATGCCACCCTCACCGCCAGCCGGCAATGACAGGCCAGAACTGAACCCGAGAGGCTTGACCTGTGAACCATTGATGTCAACAGGTATGAGGGCAATGACGGCGACCATGCGGATGCGGATGAGCTGGATGAAGCAACGCCAGCCAATGATGGATCAACGCTGAATTTGTATGACTGAGGGAATAGTGCTAGAGAGTGTGAAGATTGGACAGTATATTTCTGACCTGGAAAATATGATAATGGCGAAGCAAATGCAACGGCCAGCGATGTATGCGAAGCGAAGACTGCATTGTATTATGTGACAAATCCCAAAGTTAAACATATGTGGGAGACTGCGGCATCTGATGAATAGCAATAGCGGAGATGTCAAATGTGGCACTCGACAGAAGAAAGGCATACACTGCGCTAGGCATTGAGTAACCAGCTACAGCGTAACTGCAGCCCTTGCGAAGAGTGATACACACGTATCATTCTGACGGTGGGTATACATCACCACACTCCAGACACAAAGTAAATGAATCACAACTCTTGGGCGGCGATTGCTTAACTTTGCGTCAGCGTCCACGGGGCAATATACAACTCATTGTGGTGCAAGAATAAGAGACTTCCAATACTAGCCGTCGCAGGGTAAGTATGGAACGCGACCCGTCGCTTGGGCGATGGGTCACATTTGATTTTCCATCCGAGGGTATGAGGTTTTGTCAGAGCTCTCATGGCCGGCAGGAACACCCGGGTGTTCCTGACGGAAACTAGGTTTGTTGCTGATGCTGGCTGTTGAATGCCCATCCGATTTCCCAATCAATAGATGACTATGCTCCAGGCCACAAGTATTCAATTCTAGCCCTGCCCGGAACAAAGTTTCTGGCGCACCAGGTTTGGGCCTTATGGTTTATTGTGAGAAGGTGGTTCTGGGATACTGATCTGCCAGGAGCACTGGGGGCGGACAAAATGGGTCTTGGAAAGACTTTCACCTCAGTGGCAGCAGCGATGATATGCAAAGTGCTTACTGAGAAAATTGTAATGGGGTTACTACTGTCGATTTTGTGGGGGAATACCCTTGCAGAGTTGGCTAATCTGGCACAGAAGGACTTTCCCGGGGATATCAGCAAAGAGTGGGAGTGGTATCCGTTGCAGAGACACAACTCAGTGCCCCGCCCCCTTTGAGAGATCCAGTCAACTCCACCACAGGGCCATGCAGCGCTAACATCAGCCTCTGAACCAATCCTGGTGGTAACAATGCCCAGAGCTGCAGAGACATTCAAAAGTGTCATTGACGAGATGACATATGGAACCTATATCAAACTCATTTACCTGTTGCACGAGGAAAATGCGAATCTCACCCACGAGGATCTGAACACCAGTATTGACATGCCGGAAAATTGATGGAATATCCATCTTGTGTCGTATGATACCTTGACATCGAGAGCAAAACCATCCAGCAACAGCCAACTCTCACACTGTTCATGGAGTTTTGGGATTTTTGATGAGTCTGATCGGTACATGGCGAAACACAGTATGGGCTGGCGAATTGCGATGAATGTGAGAATTGGGTTCAAACTTCAACTCGCTGCAACGCCGGGATTCCATTCACTCTATGACTGGTGATTTCAGTCGATGTGGCTGTTTTCAAGTGCGCCTGAAGATCCAGAGAATGAGAGTGAGATGGGAAAGCACGGCGCCGGGGCACTGTATTTCGTAGTGAAGAGTTTGATGCATCCCATCCGGACTGACGACCAGGACGCGCAACAGCATGCGGCACACCGGATGATCGAATTCACAAAGCCCTGGACAATAAGGAGATGGTCAGAATCGAAGCTGGCGAATGGGAAATCACTAGTTCAGATACCGCAGGAGAATGCAAGACCCTGGTGGAAATATACACTTCACAAGGTGCTTCAGGAGCGTGGAGGGTACATAGATGGTGGCTGGCACGTTTCTCGTTGGTATTGGGAGACACCGAAGATCTGGAAGACATCTCAGAACACTGCTTGAATGAATGGCCACTCGATACTTGGGTGGATTCTCCGATATTCAAATGGCTGAGAGACTGATTTCTTCCAATGCTTGTCAATGCACAAGCGGAGTATCCCGAACATGACGAAGATGAAGCATCAAATGAGGCGCTTCTGCATGAACCTGAACGATATAAAAGCGCCTTGCCTCATGCTCCTCCTTCTCAAAAGGCGGTGCTATTTGGTCCTCTTCCTGGCCAAGTTTGTCCTTCGAAGTGGTGGCTTACAAAGTGATTTGCGGATCATTTGGATATTTTTTACATGTATGCAGGAATAGGCAACGATGAGCGGACAGAAATGCAGCTCAAATTCCATGATTTGCCAAATCACTCCGTATTCGTAACTACACGCAGAGTGGGCGGGATGGGCCTAAATCCCCGAGCAGCAAACTATGCGGTAATAACTCAGAAGTTCTGGGTATTGAATAAGCAGTGCCAGGACTTTGCACGGGTTGTCCAACTGGAGCAAAACGGAGTTCCACACTCATGGCTATTCAAAACTGGACCTGGTGGTTATGATAACAGAGCGAGTGATCTCCCCCAGCGCTCTGGAGTGGCTCAATTGACAGTCCTGAATGGTCTGATGAGCCGACCGAACATCACGACTTCAATGATATACTGCATGCTAGAGTGTCAGGAGGACCATACGAAGCAGCGTACGTAGCATGGTGACTTCGTGCCGTCAGATGGTGACGATGAATGATAATTATTAGGGCAGTGTAATCATGGTTTGCCTCTTTAAACATTCAACCAACAGAATCTCACCAACCGATACAAAATAGGCAAATGGTATGGAGAATAAGGAGCTGGGGAGGAGTCCAGGAGTATTGGTTAGAGTTCGATTGCTTTTCTTATCAGTTGATCATTGTAAGCTATATGAGATGAAGTCAATGATCAACAGATTACTGGTAAGCTGAACCGTAGCGTCATTCGCACGATCCAATCGGTGATGAGTGTCAGGTGCGCCGGTTCAATGGTCGACTTAGTCAAATTCTGCGGTGCCATATGTCTTGCATTGTCAGAATCTGTCGACGCTGCAGACACTGCTCATCGTATATTTTCCGTGTGGATTTGTGGTACCTACATCCCCGCACGGGATTCAAATTTCAGTTGCGCCTGAACCTCCATGTGTAATTGATGATATATGTTACGTGTCAATTTCAGGCGCGCCGGACACTAGAATCGCAAAAGAATTCGGGATATTCGCTGAATCCACAATGATGCAGCATTTACAGTCAATTCCAAAAGAGAATCGCTATCAACCTTTTAACTTTCCTGAGACAGATCCAGGACAGTATATATCTAATCATCCAGGGATAGAAAGACGGTCTGAGCGAAATCAAGTTGATGAATTGTATCCTGCGCGACGGCTGGGGTATTTCAGGGTTACTCAAAGAATAATGCCGAGTATTTCCTTGCTCAGAGATAAAATTCAGGCACAGCTCATATCTGACACCGCACGCATAGGCAATTCAACGGCCAATTTCGACTAGCCGCGACTTATGATATACAAGCTTTTCAACTCCAAACACGCCTCTGCACCGTGTATACCCACTTCGCATTACCCTTGATTGTTTCATTTTGCTCCATCCTAAGCATATTTTCTTCCCTCTTGAATGCGTTGGATCTGTGCCTGCCAGCACACACGGAGTGTCCATCATTCAGAGACTGAACATTTTGGTGCCAGCGCTGCTCATCCCGCTCAACCTCGGCAAATATCTGAATCTATGCTTGATCGGTATGTGACGGCCGCCACTATAATGCGATAACTGTCATGCTCCGTGTCAACCCATCCATTCGAGGAAGGTGTCCACCACACACTTACCGTAGATGCACAGCTGTAGGCGATAACTAAACACACTGAATTGGATTTTGACTAAGACGTAAGTTCGGACCGATACATTTTCAAAATTTTGAAATAGCTTCTCTCCTTCGAGCTCTGAAATGGAGCTGCAGCTTGAGAGAGCCGATCTCAAAAGATAGCTTCTGCTCAGCGGCTCTGTAGATAAACGGTAACTCCCACCCATCTGTATACCACACCTCCTCGAAGAGGCTTAAATTCACAACGCTTCTAAGGCACACTTAACTATATTTTGACTAAGATGTATGTTTGGGCCACCAAAAACCCATATCTTAAAATTCATTATGTGTACCGATTTCCATCAAGAGAGCTCGAAGAGATAGAATCTGAATGCCAGTCACTGCTAAACGGCTCAATCGGTGACCGGCTAGCTCCCGCATGAAGTTTGTGGCAAATCATAATCAGACGATATCAGATTTCCTCCAACATCCAATCCCAAGAGTGCATGCAGATCAAATGGTGATGAAAGCTCGAGTTAAGAAAAGGCAGTTTCTAATAGTACAAGTAACTGTCGAAGTAAGGCGAGCCTGCAATCCCAGTCATTGCATTAGATTGAATCCTGTGTGCCGATTCAATGCTTGCTGCACCTCAATTGGCCGGAACTGCATGCTGTTTTCGTCTTTCCGCTGTCAGATGAAGCCTCATGATTCATTCATATTGTTCTTATGCACTGCTTGGAATCTTAATATTTATGTTATGTCAACATTGTAGCATTAAGACTTATAATCAGTTTGGGATTGAACGATGCGGTGTATACAAGATAGTATACGCAGCATCTCAATGTGAGTGACTATATATGACCCATTGCCTAGAAATATTGGCATTGAAGACAACTGCAATCGGTTAGATTACCTCTGAATCTTCATCGTACCTTCACTGTTCTTTCTCAATGTGGAATCTGTTCTTCGTAAACCCAAATTCTCCCTATTCTCTTACACTGACTGCATACATGTTGTGAATCCAGCAGACTCGGATAGCTGAAAGTGAAGTTCTGCCCACGACATTGCCTAATCGACTGCTAACTTTGCTGCAGAATCCTAAAACAACAGAATATCATGAAAATAAGGTGTCCATCCGACTGCTATACCGCATTCGGAGATTCATATTTACCCACTATCAGCAACAAACTCAGTTTGAACCCATTTAACGTCAAGTGTTGCCACTCAGCAAGGTCCCAACTCTATCCTCCGTCCAAGTCGTGCAAGATCCTTCAACACACCAACAATTCTGTGCCACGCCGTCACCACTCATATGTTTGAACTAGAGGCACAATAAACTACCTCTGGTGGAGTCATATGCATGGGAGGATCATGATCAACCCATTTCTCATTATTCCATATGTCTGGCCATAAGAGTTAGTTAGTGATACAACCTTGTTAATGTTTCGAGTTCTTCAGGTGTGTCGAGATCTTCAGGCACATCTGGTTCAATTGTCGATATTTTGCACTACGCCAAGCTCAAATTCTTGCATCAATAGTGTACTTGGATACAAGTGCTAACATTCCGGAATTGGGGTCACGAAGACTCCAACTCATCCAGTGCACCTGCCGCTTCCGAAATCACAACAAAGAACTAGCATTGACCATATAAATATGAACCGCCAACATGTCTTCCGGACTCTTTCCAGGCACCCCTCAGATTGCATCCTCCTGGGCCATCCTGGACTTTTTCCAGGTACACGTCGAATTGCATCCTCCTCGACCGAGTGTTACTTTGTTGCCCTATGTTTCCCTCATTCTACTATACATCATACTATATTTACCGTTATATACTTCTGTCTACATTCTCCAACTTCACAATCATCAAACATGGAACCTACGGCCAACCAGGTGAGGAATCACAATTCAACGAAGAATCAAGAAGCGCACCTTGAGAGAGCACTTCACGTGCATTGAAGTGGACAGCCAATTTTCATGGCCAATCAAATGTTTGAACTTCCAACCCAGCCTTTGAGTAGAGTGATGGAGATTGCTAATGTCCAAGCTATAATAGTTCTTATTAAGCAGGATGATGACGATTCCGATCGGGAGATCAGTGAGGACGAAAGTAATGACGTTAGTGAGCCCACCTTGTCATCGGTCATCAAAGAATACGATTTGGGCGACCGGAGAGAGGTGCTAGATTCCGACCTGGTGCGCCGTGATAAGACAGTACGAACTACAAGGGTTCCACTGCCAAAGAAATGCCGGCATGCGGATACTGTCATTGCAGGCACTTGACTTTCTAATCTGCGACATCCGGCCGGGGCCATAGCACCACCATTGCTGAAATGCCGAAAGTCAACCATCAACATATTATGCGAGTCTGATGTTATACCCCCCCATGCCCTCCCACTTCCCGAGGCTGGTGGAGACCAGAATGTTCCCCAACCAAAGCCCAGTGGAGATCACAACGTTCCTCAACACCAAAAGGCAACTGTTGAGGTAGCGAAACAGTACATGGCAGCAATGGTATTCCCAAAGACTCCCTGGTCAATCACTTCCGATGAGAAGTACTCGATGGTTAACAAAGAGTGGAAACTTGCAATTGAAGCCCAGGATCGTCAGCGGGCATTAGCAGGTGCTCCTATTGGTTCACCATCTGTGTGTCAATTGCCTGGTGGTCCATCTCTTAAAATTGATCTGCAAACCCGAGAAGCTGTAAGTGTTTATTCTGTTTTCTGCTCCCCGATTGGACTTATGATGATAACCCCAGACATATACATAGTTAAAACTAGAGATTAGTACCATTCGAGGGCATTTGGCAGATGGAGCTCGTCGAACTATTGCCCGTAGTTACCGGTTGGATTTGGAATCAGAGACTGAGCTTTGAATCCAAGTTAGGGAGCATCTGTTAGATGATGCTTATCTCTCGAAGGACATCGATGATAAGAAGTCCTGGTTCATGTGGATGGAAGTTCTTGACTTAATCTACCATCAGTTTTTCTTCACCGCTAATAGCCTGGGGTGACAACCAACCACATTGCAGTTTTATCAACCTCTCTCACTGCAGACATTAACGATGGTGGCCGCAGCAATTCATTGTACGGTGTCTGAGTGTGACACTGGCAAGAAGGTTACGGTTATGTTTTCTCAAGATGAATATAAAGGTAAATTTTGCCCTTCCACAGTGATAAGATTGTATTACTGCAGAAGCCACTGCAATACTCATCAATTCCACATGGTGGGCTGCTTCGTACCCACCTCCCCAATGGTGCACCTCCGCTGGAATAGTCGCATCTCAATCCCTGTTGGCGCTCCTCAGTCTGGATTGGCACATCGATAGTTGATTCAGCATTCCTCAATCCCCTCTCTGACCTCGATTAGGAGCGCCTCTATTTCATTGCAGACTCTTCACCTCCCTCCCGTTTCGGTGATGCTCAGCATGGATGGCTGCTCCACCGGATAGGCGCTCCTCAATAACATTCCGTGCTCCTCCATCGACATCAGCACTCCTCTTCCTCACCCCCCACTCCAAATCAGGCACTCCTTCTTCCCTGTTGGTGCACCTCATTTTCCTCCGAATTCATCCAATTGCCTTTCAAACTCCATTTTGATTCACGGCAAGCTAACCTCTCAATTCCAACTGTTTAGATATCACAAATCGAGCCAAGCGACAATAGAATTCAATTTCACCCTCTCGCCAGGCTCGAATCATTTCGAAATACAGGGAGCGCCTCCAGCTTCTTTCTGCTGTTGATGAATTGTGTGTTCCTGTGTTTGTAGGCCCTGATGAGATGGGAGATGTAGGGGATGACATTGGGACTATGTTCGAATGATATCATTCCGATCGCTTAGTCGGGTCATTTTTTCGGTTCTACCTGCGTTCATTTTTGAATCACTCGCGATTCTCTTTGGTTCCCCTTAATGTAGCGATGCAAACAATAGAATGTTGGATGAAATGCTGGGTACTATTGTATGATTTAGAAGTTGATAATGAACAATGATCCATGCATCATACATGGAGGGTATTCTTATTTCTCGGGGTGCATCAGGTGAATCTCAGATGGCCCCTGCAGTTCTTCGAATGAATCTCCATAACGACCCAGGCATCTCTCAGAGTTAGTTTGGGATTCCCACATTGGTTGGGCGACAGTCCCAGGTGCTCCCAAACGTATCACAACCGCTCCCATGGTGCTCCCATACCAGTCATCAGGGCTCCCAGTTCCTCCCAAGGGCGGCCGGAATGCCCTCCTAGGGTCTCATTCTCTCCTGAAATCGATGCTTCTAAGTTTACACTCCGCCTCCTCTCACCCACTCCTGGAGGCTCCCAGTGACTAAAATACATTTTGCTAATGTCATTAGAGTATATACTTTTGGGAATGGTTGTCTTAGTCCCCACTGTTTGCAATGGTTATTGTTTTTGATGTTGGAAGAAAAATATTTGAAATCATGTGCTTAATCAGTATCACCTTATGTATTTCATACGTGAGTTGCTCTTTTATCTTCAGTCAATCAGCAACAAAACAATTCTTTGCTGCTTGTTGGGCTCAGCTGAGGCACACTTGAAATTGCCTATATTGTGTAGTAGTAACCTTTCCAGCCCTATAGACCAGAACATAAATTGCAGCTCAGATTGTATGAATTATCTGGTCTTGCAGCTGATGGGATTCTGTTGCTTACTGTTCATCTACTCTGGGCTGCGCAGATTTCAACATTTTCTGGTGTCAAAAAACACCTTTGTTCTGGTTAAATCACTTCAGTGCATCTGGCAGTACTATGAGGGATACATTGGAGCGATTTTGGAGGCTAACATATTGTCAGAATTCAAATGATGCTTGTACTGCTCACATTACTAATGTATTCGGGGCTGTTTCTGCTGCAGTCTTTCAAACATTATTTGAACAGACAAGGATTAGAGGGCAGTTCACAGCCAGTATTTCGATTATTCCATCGATCCCGTGCCATTGTCAAGTACCGTGTTGGGTTGATTTGAATGGTTTAGAGAAGTAATATGGGCCTTGAAATCATTGTACTGATGTGAATCGAATATCACATTGATATTTGCAAATTCTAGCTTTCAGATATTTGAGTAGCTAGTTAAATAAGTCCTCAGCCACTCCCAGAAGCAGTGGATGAAATTCATCAGATTGCCAAAGCTGCTAGATAATGCAGACAGGGCATTGCCAGAACTGGTTGCAGATTGGATGACCACCTAGAGTATTCAGAGCATCCAGATTAGTTTTGACAAAATTTTCTTCACACAAATGCTGATCTCTTGAGTTATTGAGTAGGCCAAAAGTTGAGTGCCCCATCAGTGCAGCTTGAGGAATTGCACACTTTGGGCATAAGCCATATGAGATGTGATCAACCATGACTTGTTCTAGATAATCCCGGAATCAAGCAGCCAATACAGGGTAACAGAGTCTCCAGAATTCATTAGCTCAGTCTCATTTCAACCAGGGCCCAGTAATGTCAACATTCCTGAGTGGGGAGAGCCCAGTTTCATATACATTATACCATGTTTGTACATGGATTTTGGAACTGTATTGGGGACATGGTCTCAACCCGGTGAAAATCCGGTTGTGCTGTTTAGATGTCTAGCGGATATCAGATTGAATATTATCAGTTATGAGATATAACTGCCAGGTATGCTTGTCACCTTAAAAGTTAGTCAAGTGAGTTTTGTCAGGTTTACAGATAACCGGCACGATCATTGCCCTAGCTGGAAGTTGATTCTGGGTATCCTACTACCAACACATGTGTTCAACTGTGTGAATATTCCATGGGCATGCCAATCAGCCAGGAATACCGATTCATAATCGATGATAGTTTCAAATCAGTAACCTTCTAAGAGGAACTGTCAACAATTTGAGCATATCCCTGTAATATAAAGTTTGAAAGAAATGTAAATGATATCCAATCCAACTGCCATTACTGAGCATGAAATCAACTTCAGAGATTGGCTAGTGCAGAGCATCTATTAATTGCAATGTTTTGATTTGGAACTTGTCCAGTCTATGCATCAGATGTGGCTCTATCTAGATTTTGGTTTCACGGTGAAGGTCTCTCCATGTTGAAAGTCATGTTTGGAGTGAGTTGGATGTCATGGATTCTAGTGTTCTGAGTACTTGCAATACTTGTTGTATAACCCAGTTGCTCAACTTTAAATATTCCCTTTTGCATTTTCCACTTCAACTACTATTCCACAAGTATTTGTCATTTTTGGGTCATGGGTACAGATCTGATGGGCCTTCTTGGAGTCTATGAATTATTTGTTGCTAGTATCTTCAGGAGGTGGTGCACTAGGTACCAAGCTGGCAGGGAGATGATTAGTTGAATATGGATAGCTTCTCGATGGGGATTCAGGTGTACCTAATGTTGTTTTAACTTGATGGCTCCGGCTGATCCCTGCCTGTATGTAGTTACATGCAACCAAGTCATTGTCCTTCATTCAACACCATTGGGTGACAATCTTGGTAGTGAGTCTCCGGTACATTGGCTTCAGATAGCTGCCTTTTGCAGATCATGTAATAACTATGTTTCCGGAGAGTGTGGCTGATAATTGAGAGTATGGTCAGTGTATGAGTTCACATGAATTTCGATAACACCTCAGTGGCAATTGTATTCTTGCTAGATCAGAGCCTGAGGGATATTTGATTGAATGCAAGCAATCACATGTTCACATATCACTTGCTCAGCTGTATGGAACCCTGCCAAATGCAATGGAGCGGTAAAACAAAGTCACCTTATGAACAGTTTTCTTCATATACTAGGAAATATGTTATATCCCAGACACTATTTATCCCCACCTTCTGTTCACAACTGTGAGCAGAGAAGAGAAGGATTCTTTTGTCATTACTGTAATCAAATTATAAATACATCATCAGGCACAATCACTACTGTTGGCTTATATTATAGTTGCTATGCGAATTTAACATCCCTACTCTCAAGCCTCTATGCAGCAGAAAATGATTCCAGATTGTCATGATATGATGAATTGTGGAGTTCAAAACGTAACTGTATTCTCAGTTCATGATTGTTCAGAGCTGATTGGCTTGGAGGATGATTGCTTCCATAATGATTCTTGACTGGTGGGTGGATGCTACAGAGATGAAAAATGTTTCCACCAGAAGCTGTATAGGAAGCATTCTCTGTTACTGTTCAATTCACAAGCCTCCAATTGAATCATGTTCCTGGTTATACACATCCAATGTATGTATACAATTCTAAGTTGTACTAACTTTGAAATTTAATGTAATTCTTGTTTGGTTTATGCAGATATCATGTGACATAACCTCTATTTCATTAACAGTGGTGAACTGTATGAAGGCAAGCATTGATCCAAGATCATTGGTTAACACTTTGAACATGTATCAAAGAATGGCAGGTTGTGTGTGATTCAAGTTCCATTGTTGCAAGCTGTCTGTCATGGGTCATTGGTACAGTGAAATACCACGGTTCGTGACTACTGAATGGGATATTGTGGGCCTAGATTCCACTGAAGGTCACCATTGCATTCAAAATACTCCATTATACTTCCAGTTGATGCTGCATTACAAATCGTATTGACATTCCATTGACCATTACCTCTCAGTTACACAGTATGTCGAAGGAGATATCTCCTCAGATGCCGGGGATTATGACTCCACTGAGTTGCGTGTTTATCACGGTAGAAGTGATACCGACAATATGGGATCATCAGATGATACTTCATGACATGCGAATTTCAAAAGAATTCCATTTGGGCAATGCGCCAATCAATTTTATCTACCACCTGGGAATGGTTACCCTCCATCCCGGTAAACATTTCCAGGTGAACCTCAGCTCTGCCGCCATTCTCCAGTTGAGATGATGCTTAGTTCACAACCCAGCACAGGTGCAAGCCTAGGATTTCCAGATTATGGGCCACCATGCCAAGGATATAAAATCCCCCAAGGCAATTATAGTAGACATTAAATGTTCTCCTCTCTACACCTTCCTGGACAAGGGCCATCAGCTTCTGGTGCACTTTGAGTGTCTCTAGTACTGCATGGAAACAACCCAGTCAAGCGTCTGACATCATACAGCTCAACTCCACAAGGACCTGATTCCAGTGGACCAGGGAGACCGCTCGCACACCTCCCCACAACCAGCTCCCTGCAAGCACCAGAACTATTAGTAACTGATATTGCAGTGATTGGCACCTTGCTCGCATTACTACAGCTTTCCTATGAAGTATATAATACAGATAATTGGAGCGATGATTTGTCACAGTAGGGTTGTGTGGGGGGCTAAGCCCCGATCAGCCTGAAGTGAACAATATTCCCATATAGGAAATGTGCCAAAACAATGAGGCTGCCCAACTACAGTGCATTCAACAAATCGAAGAAAGTTTGAGTGCCTGGGTATTGGTCGAACAGTGATACGGGTAATAACTGAGGTTAGAACCATTTGAAACAGCTTAAGAATAGACCCATTCCCTGGAAGATGGCAGTCACAGATTGTATTACAATATTTGAGATTGTACTGCCATTGAAAGATGGTGACAATGGCAAAAGGATTTGGAGACAGTGGATTGAGATGTTGTTGCAGACTCTGACCACTGAGGTATGAAGAAAGGAAGGTAAGGAAAGAAGCGACCAGTGACAAATTTCAAAGAATACTCACACGAATGGGGGAGACTTAACATCCCAGAGTTGTGAAATACATCCTTTATGATTGAGATTCACAGGGTGCCGGAAGATGACCATATATCCCCATGATCACTCCAAACCTGGAAGACAGATATGAGGCATGGGGAGGTGCTGGTTGATTTGATTCAACAAGATGGAAATCTGAAAGAATTGTACAGTCTAAGAGTGATTTTGAAGTACAACTTGGAGCGGGAAGAATTGGACAAAGAGTATATGAGATAATATGCAAATAGGAAACTGATGAATTATGTCATATCTGGCGAGATGGTTTTCAACTGTGCCCGTTCAAATATATTTAAGTAGAATCTGGGATATAATTTGAAAGCAATTTTGGTTGAAATTAGAGGAGTCAGGGAAGGAGGATATGGAGCACATAATTGGACCGGCCAAGGAAATCCCTGGTAGTCTTGTTCATGCCGGATATACCCAACTGCTAATCATTATATTTATAGACTTTGGGGGGTTCTGAGTAGGATGGAAGAGTGGAGACAGCAGAGGATAGTAAGCAAGAGAATAGTGGTAGTATTATTGTAAGTTAGGATTGAAAGAATCGAATACAGTATGTTCCACCCATATGTAATCATTCCACTATATCTCGGTGAGGTACCAATCATTGTGACAAATTTCAAAAGCACAAGTGTAGGAGCCAATCTGCCCAACATACCTTGGTGCCAGTGAAAGAAATCATGAGGGCGACAAGAGGCCAGACAGCGGTGTATGGAAGTTTCATGAGCAAGTGGATTGTGAGGAGGTCCTCAATCCAGATAATAGCCATTCAGTCATAAGCACCCTTCTGATTATGAATAAAAACATATGTGACTGTAAGTGTTTTGATAAGACAGTTAGGCTGGCGAATAGCAGTCTGATATTCCATTAGACAAATAACCAAGTACCTGGCAAATTGTATTCCAGTCCAGGCCAACCTGGAACCAAGTTTCTAGCATGGCAGAATTGGAAAGTATAGTTTAATGTAAGGAGATGTGTTTGTGATTTGGAAATGGCAGGGGTGCTAGTGGCAGATCAAATTGGTGTAGGCATGATGTATATCACAATAGCAGCGAAAATGATATGATAAGTACTGTTTGAAATGGTTGTTGTGCAGCTGCCACTGTCAATTGTATGGGGGAATACTGTTGTCAAATCGGTGAATGCGGTATAGAAATACTATCCTGGGATTCTTGGTGAAGAACTACAGTTGAATCTGTTGCAGAGACTGAATTCAGTTGCCCAATGTCTTTTAGAGATCCAGACAACTCCAGCTTTGGGGCATCCAGTGCATTTTTCAGCTAGTGCATAAATACATGATTTCTCTGTCATATTGAAGTCATTCAAGTGTTGATGTTGGATTTGTTGCTTCTGAAACAAGTATTTGTTAGAGAGGGATTGCTTTAGCATTCTTGCTTATTTGGTGAACAATTTGAGATGAAGTTAAATTGATTTGCACTTGTTTTATAACTTGAAACAAGCAAAGCTTCATTGGATAATGAAATCTGTAATATTGAAAGCATGCTGGTGAAATGGTGAATAGTTATGGAGAATATTTTCTGCAGGCACTGGTTGATTAATGTATCCTTCATGAGGTAATATTTCAGCCATTGTGACAAGGTTCATATATATTGAGCCAAGGAATACAATTCGCACTTCCAAGACCCTCCTTAGCTCATTATAACTTGTGAAGGGAACATCAGAAGATGTGATTCTACAAAGAATTCGAATTATTCATCTGTGGCTTTTTGAAGGCACAGTAGAATCCTGAGGCCTTGTTCTAAATTAGAAATCTAACACATCAGATGGGTAGATTCAATGACTCTCATGTATACTGGAGAATCCCACCTATGTCTTGAATTTTGTTTTCACTGATTGTGCACTGTATGTTTTCCAGTGAAAATTGGAAATAGTGACTGTCTAGGCAATAGGAAGTACCAGTGTCAGACTATGTGACACTACTCATATATTCATGACAAAGCGGTAGCACATGTTGGCATACGATTCAAGATCAGGTGCGCTACTGATCCACAACACAGAGTGTCAGACAGTGTGATACAGCTTGGGTATTCTTGGCACAGCTAATAGCTTTGATGCCAGGTATTTCATGGCCTGTGATTGAATTTCAGACACACCTCAGATCTCAGAATCAAGTCAACTCTATATTTTTGAAATGTAACTGGCTATATTTTACAAGCTGCAATTCATTATTGACGTATTATTCCTACCCAGATACACCACAGTATGACAAATTGGCCACCCAAGTGTATGTACCCAGTTTGTTGTGCACTTTTCCGTTTTCATTTGCTTAATTCATAGCATATTTTCATTAACTTTGAATGAATTACAATGATTGGAGACTGCACAAACACATTGTCATCCAATAAGAGAGTACACATCGAGTTGTTGACTGCTCATTCCACCTAGCATTAGTTGTAAACATATCAATCCATCCCATGTTGGTATGTGAAGGCCGGCACTGAAATACCTCGACTTTTAAGCTTTGTGTCAACTTGTCTTTTGGAGGAATGTAGCAACTGCACACTAAACCAGAAAAGCACAACCCTACCTAATCAGTTACCTCACATAACTTGATAGTAACTCAGTAGTATATTTGAATCTATGCATCCAATTCCAGCAGTAGATTTTATATATTTGGGCTCTGTTCAAAAAGCTGGAGCATGACAGAGAGAAACTCAAAAGTCAGATTCTGCTCAGCGACTCTGCAGATGACTGGCAACTCCTGCTTGCCCCATTTACCCCACTTACTCAAAGAGGTTTAAATGCTGTATGCTTTGATTGCAGATCTAACAGAATTCTAACTGAATGAATATATGGGCAGCCAAAACAAGTAGAATAAACTAGATTATGTAATCTGATTTCCATCAAGAGAGTTCAGAGAGAGAGAATCTTGAATGGCAATCTCTGCTGAGTGATTCAGCAGGTCACCAGTAAGTTCACATACACCACACATCATGAATGCCTTAAATGTGTTGTGAATCATAAACTAACATATCAGGTGTCAGCGAACTTTCTGAATTCCAAGATTGAATGAAGATTATAACGTTATGAATACTCAAGTTGAGAAATGACAGCTTTAAAGAGTGGAATTAACTGTCAAAGTAACATGTACCTGCAATCCAAGCTATTGAATTGAATACTGTACAACAATTCAATCCTTGGTGGATTATATTTTCACAGAACTGCATGCAATCATCCCTTTGCCCTCTGTGAGAAAATATCTCAATATGGCTCTATACCATCATATAGCTTTCAAACGCAATATTGACTTTAAGTCAACTGTGTAGTAGTGAAAAACATAAAGAGCATGAGATTCAATGATGTGCAATCCACACTGGACATTATTTGCAAAATCTGAATGTAAGTGAGTATTTATAATCTATGTGTCAGCTATCTTGGCATTGAGAAAAGATTGAATCAATCAGATTAACTCGAAATCATCATTGAATGTTAGTATTCTTTCTCTATGCGGGTATTTCTCCTCTGTTCACCCATATCCTCTCCCTCATCAATTAGCAGCAATATTCTTATCAAGATATTGCATGGAAATGACTCTGTTGGTTGAATGAAGTGGCGATTATTCTCAGGATATTGCCTTTTCGACGGCTAACATAGCTTCACCATCCAGAAAGAATGTATTAGCATTGAAATAAATGTATCTTTCGTGTGTATATAACATATATGAGAATTCATCTGTCTTCCCTATTGGAAACGCACTCAGTTTGAACCCTTGATACTCAACTATCACTCATAATCTTTCAAATCTATCATGTTTGGCAGATGATCAACATTGCCACAATTCTATACTCTGCAGTAACCTCAAATCATTGAACTTTCACACATCATTACTATATTTGAAAAAGTCATATGCAGGGGCCCTTATTCCCATTCAGGTTCTCAGCACTCCATGCGACAAGCACTAGGTGTAGTTAACATCACAAATCATGTTAATGTCACAAGTTCTTCAGGTGTGTCATATTTAATTGTATGTATGTTGACTTAAACCAACGGACAATTCTGGCATCAATAGCATTGTTGATAGGAGTAAAAACATTTCGCATTGGGCATTTCGAATTCAACTATTCAGGCTCTTACGATAGTTTTTAAATCCCAACGCCAGACAACTAACATACATCTGCATATTACACATAGCAAATTTCTCTTCTGAATGCTCTCAAGGCACTACTTGAATCATATGCTTCTCAAAAATTTTCACCTTCTTGTACTATCTTTCACATCATTCTATCTCATTTAATTTTATATTCCATGTTTAAATACTGTCTCCCATATTGCCTGAGTTTAATCTTTATTTGATTACCTGAAACCTACACCCAGCCAGCTAAGAAATTACTATTCAAAGAAGAGTCAAAAAACACACCTTGAGAAAGTACTCATACTCACATTCAAGAAAATGGCCAACCTTTATTGCTGATCAAATGTTTAACTTCCAACCATATCCCAATCATACCTGGGGGCATTACATGGAAGATGACAAATGGCAGCAATTTCATTAACAAAGTAGAATGATGATAGCAAGCAGGAGATCAGCAATGACAAATGAATGGAAACTGGATAGTGTAAATTGTCATTGAACAGTGAAGAAGATTTCAATCATCAAAATGGGGTCATACTTCTATGCCAGCCACAACTTGAGAAGTCATTACCAACTACAGAGTTCTGCTGCCAAAGAAACAGAGCCATGCCAATACTGTCATTGCATGCCCTCCCTTTCCAAATTCTTAAAATCCAGCTTGGGCAATGGCTCCATCATAGTGCAAACACCAAAAGTCAACACTCCTCAATACATTTTGCAAGTCTGACTGTGTACCTGCCAAGGTGCTCCTGCTACCAAAGTCTAGTGGAGACCAGAATGTGCCATAATCCAAAGCCAGTGGAGTTCAGAATGTTTCTCTATACCAAGGGGCTACTCATGATGTAGCAACCACACTCATGTGGGTAAATGTATTCACATTGACTCCTTAGCCAATATTATCCATTCAGAAGTACTAGATGGTGGATGAGGCCTGGAAACTACCCATATACATGCAGAATCATCGATGCACATTAGCAGGTGCTTTAGTTGGTACACTGTCTGTATGTTAATTACTTGGTGGAGTATCTCTCAGTAAAGATCTGCAAATACAAGCAGCTGTAAGTTTTCAATTATGTGCAATGCTGCTCTATCAGATGCACAACATTGACTATGCCTCCATACATAGTCATTACAACAGATTTGTACGATATGAGGATTGTTCACAGATGGAGGCCGAATGAAATCTTTTCAATAGTTACTGGTTGGATTCGGGCTCTGAAATGGAGCATTGAATCCAGATATTGGAGCTCCTATTTGATGATGCTTATTGCTCAAAGGTTATAGATGATAATAAATCATGGTTCCACAAAATGCAAGTTCCAGATTTATATTACCCACCTTTGTTCTTCACCACGGATAGCTGGGGGCGCCAGCCTAGTACATTCTGGTTCATTCATCTTCTCACTCCAGAGACATTTGGTACTGGCAGCTGCAGTGAATGTATTATGCGCTGACTGAATATGCCACTGGAAAGAAGGCTAAGGTTATATTGTCTGAAGATGAATATTGCAGTAAATGTTGCTCTTCCCCAGCAATAAATTTTACTCTGGAAGCAACTGCTGTCATCCTTAAACACATTATTCGGATACTTCATACCCCGCTAGCTTTGGTGCAACTATGCGACAGTACATACACCTTAGCCTCTGTCAGTGCACTTTGGCCCAGTGCTCTTGAATTCAGTACCACACAATATTACTCCTGATTGGTTGCGCGTTCATGTGGATCAGCGCCTTGCATTTCTAACGGTGTACCTTGGTCAGGATTGTTGCTGCAATGTTAGATACCACACTGCTCAATCCAGGCGACATTTGCAACTCCCCTCTGCTGGGTTTGACACTCTTCAATCCCCATCAGTACTTCTCTTACTGGATTGGCATTCTGCTATTTCATTTAGTACTCATTTCCCACCTGTTTGGCGCTCCTCTTGTATAGTGGGCACTTCTCAATTCCTGTCAGTACTTTTCGACCTGGATTGGTGCTCAGCTACCCAATTCTGCACCCCTGTATTAGGTTGTGTGTACTTCTCTTTTCCACAGAGTTCATTTGATCTTAGTGGTGCTCTCGTCTGGTAGTTGCTCCCCTTCTTCACCCCAATATGTCACTTTGCCTTTCAAACCCCATTTTGACTCACAGCTAGCCAACATTTCATTCTACCTTGGTTACATATCTCAAATCAGGCCAAATGTCATTGGAATTCAATTTCACACACTTACCAGATATACATAATTAGAAAATAAAAGGAGTGCCTCCAGCTTCTTTGCACTGTTGACAAGGTATGTGTTTCTGCCTGAGTTGGCTCTGATGAGTACAGTGATGTAGTTGATGATGTTGACTTGCTGGTCGATTGATTTCAGTCAATTGCGTAGTCAGGTTGTTGTTGTGGCACATCTGGTTTCATTTTTGAATTGCTTGCCTTTTCTTTGACTATATAAAGTTGCAATGCAATAAATACAACATCCAAGAATATGTTACCAAGTATCAGTATGATTTCAAAGATATAATGAACAATATTCCATGGATCATATACTTGAAGGGTAATCCATTGCTGGTGTACATCTCAAGAGTCTCAGATACTGCCTCCAGTCTTCTGAATTCACATCCATAAGAACCCAGGTATCTTTCAGAGTTTGTTCAGAATTTTCATGTTGGTTGGGCCACACTTACAGGTACTTGCATTGATCTCTCCAGCGCTATAATGTGCTCTCAATCTTATCACAATCACTCCCATGGTGCATCTGTTTCAACCAGCAGAGATTCAAATTACCCCTAAGACTGGCCAAAATGCACTCCCAGTATGTTATTCACCCTGGTAATTGACCCTTGTAAGTAGTGTTAGCAATGGTTCCAGACCATCACTTCAGGTCCGGATTCGGGTCCAAACAGAACCATTGCCAAATTACCGGTCCAGGTTGTCAACAAACCCGAACCGTCAACTTGGGTACAGTTCGATTGTAAACCTCCAACCCGTCTGGATCGGGAGGGTTGTCAGTTGTTCGTCCAGCGGGTCCATCCATAGATTCATATAAGGCTCTTGTTGTTGGATTTCGTTAATAGTATCTTTTCAAAATCGCGTTTTCAACTACCAATTATATGTTTTTGCATGCTTTGCAGCTTGCAATATCGATTGATTTGGAATCGTTGTTTTACCTTTGATATATTGGATTTTCGCCTATCAGGGCGGTCAATAATTCCATTATGAACACGAAGATCCACGCAATGCCTTGATTACCAAATATCCAACCACTACCACTGTTGACACTCCGCGGACCCTCATTTTCAGGATGAGGCAGGGAGAATGTCGCTGTAATTTTTTCAAATAAGGGCTGCCAATATCTGATAAATGGATGTCTGCAACCGATCGTAACATACATTACCCAAGATGCGATGCTAAAAATCATTGACGCTCGGTTGACGCTCATTCTCAGGATGCGGCAGGGAGCATGTCACCGTAGTTTTTCCCAGTACAGGCTGCCATTATCTGGGAAATGGATCTCTGCAACCAATCGGAACAAAACATACCCAAGATGCGAAGCAAAAATCGTTGACGCTCCGTTGATGCTGATTCTCAGGATGCGGCAGGGAGCATGTCGCTGTTGTTTTTCCCAGTAAAGGCTGTCAATATCTGAGAAATGGACATCCACAACTGATCGGAACACGAATTACCCATGATGCGAAAGTCAAAATCTTTGACACTCTGTTGACACTCATTCTCAGGATGCGGCAGGGAGCATGTCAGTGTAGTTTTTCCCAGTAAAGGCTGCCAATATCTGATAAATAGATGCCTGCAACCAATCGGAACATAAATTATTCAAGATGCATAGCTAAACATCGTTGATGCTCCGTTGACGCTCATTCTCAGAATGGGGCGGTGACTGTGTGGCTGTGCATTGTGCCTATGAAAGCTGCCAATATATCGGTTATGCATTACAGTGACCAAATCACGTGTTGATGACCGTACTTACAAAGCCACAAATCTTTCACTCTCCGTTGACGCTCATTTCAATTTATTGTCCATTCAACATCAGCTGCCATCGATAATAGTTTTCATCATGAGTTGAACTTATTGGTAGTCCTTCGGGCAGATTCCGACTTGGCCTTGTGGCAAAGCCAAGCACAGTAACATTGTTGCACTGTTCGCTCCTACACGACCAAAATTTATGTATCTTGCCAAAAGCTTCATTGTGCCAGCTGTACATGTGTTTATCAACCGATATTGACAAGCTATTGCTCGCCATTCACCCATAATATCTCACTAACTAAATCTCTCAGTCAAGATAAGTAAAAAAGCTGGTGAAACATTGACCCATTCTGTACAACATTTTCTTCACTCCCTTATTCCTCCTCCTTTTCAATTGAATTGACCGTCATCAACACCTGGTCACCCTGTCGATTTGACTTCTGTGTAGGCCGAATCAATCCGGGAACATTTGGCGTGGCGCTCACAGCCCGCTGCTCCGGGCAATCCAATTCCTCGATGCTATTGCCTTGCTCTATATCAGATTCAACGTCCGCCACCCAATCATCTTCGCTGTCATTTGGATTATTTTACTTCCCCTTCCAGCTAAGCTAATCTTCAGAGTCCGAAATGCTTTCAGGTGCACTATCCTGATCACTATCGACTGGCTGACGGTTGATTCTTTGGACTCCGTGGACATTTAATATTTGAGTTCGTCCTCCAGCGAGGTCTTTGGCAGACAAAGGTGGTGGCAAAGGAGATCTTTCCGACAATTTGAATGCAGCCACACCATCATGTTGAAAGAGTGACCTGGATGCTTTGACAATAACTTCCGTGTCCGAAATGTATCCCACGGCAGTCATCTGCTTGTTTTGAGCGCGAGTTTCTATCTTGGTAGTACGTAGGTTTTGACTGCACTGCCGTATCTTCAAAAAGTCGTGGACTTTGGCCATTCTGTGCAATTTTCTATTCACCTCCTCTATTCTCACTTCCAAGTCGTTTTCTGTGTTTATTGTATCCAATATTGGGTCAGCGCCTGCGAAAATCACGTGATTGGTTCGAGCAAACTGCCTTACAACGGCTTTTTTGCAAACAGTCTCGCCTGAGCTTTTTGACTCCCTCCAGCCAATAACATCTTGGCCAAGGGAAAAACTGGCCTCCACTCCAACACCATGTGGTATGATAAAGAAGATGTCTCTCGCAACATTAGAGAGATCGGCATACTTCGAGTGCGTTTCCTCCTGTTGATGCCAACAGTCAGTTATGTCCGGTGACCAGAATGTACTGCTAATCTCCATTGGGTTGGAGTGGTCAACATTGAGATTTGGATGAATTTCCCCCAGGTCTGTGGTGCTTCAAGCGGCGGACTCAAATCGAGCCTGGCTGCGGTTAATGGAGGTGCTGCGCAATCGCTTCGCCTGGGTGTTGTCTCAGCCACATTGTTGGCCGTCAAGATTTCTTCATCATCGCTGGACAAATCATCAGGATCAAAGGTTGATTGACTGGATCCTGAAGCCGTTGCAGACGGGATGAGATTGGTGGTCAGTAATCTTTCATGCTTATTGACTGGCACACGTTGATGTTTGGCGCAGTATTCATCCTCCACATACTAAAGAAAGGCCTCTTGGTATTGGGCTGTATAGGATGTCTCGTCCTCAGGATTCATATCAATTCCTTTGGCTCACTTTCGAAACGATCACTACTTCAGAAAAGGATGGAGGATATGTGCAAAAATGAGACCCATGCCTGTGGTTGGAGTCACTTCAGCATAATAGTTGCACAGCTTCTGTGGAGCTAACTTCACAGCGAACAAGTTCTCCTTCCATGGAGTCTTCTGCTTAGCCAAAGATCACATGACGCCATCCGTATGATCGAACATGTTATGGAATACTGTGATAACCAGATGCAATGTGACTGTATGCCTCCTCGACATCCACAGGGTCCAATATCGAAATGGCCTCAATACTTCCAAGACATACTTCACAATGGTTGATAAGTCTTGAGTTGTGAAAAGTGGACGGTATGCCGAGTATTTTGGATTCTGGAGCAAATTTCTTGTGAATTCCAGTAATCGGTAGGCACGCTCAATCAACTCCAGTGTAGAGTTCCAATGTGTCTTTACATCCATAATCGGAATTACTACAATGCAGACTTTCGCTTTGTGACCGTCAATGAACTCATTTCGACCACTAGGTGTTAGTGTAATCGATACAGGAAGCATTCTCCGCTTCATGAAGGTGTGTTTCAGCACTTCCAAAATATCTTGAAATACGTACTATCTCAATTGTCTTCCCTATACCTGGTTTCATGGCCGACACCTTACTGATTCTAGCGTTGCCCTCTTTTCGACATCTTTGACTCATCCCAATGTCTATGCTTTCATTGTCTCCAAATTGCTGATCACGCTCATGGGGTTCTCAAGACTTGGTGCGGCTTTTCACACAGAGACTGCTCATGAATGCACCCAAAGCCAGCTGTATGACGTGTGCCATACATGGTAAGTGGTTCATCAATGCAGGCCACTCGATTCCAGAGGCCTCATGTGTCGATTGAAGCTCGCATGTTATAGAGTAAATTGAGAAGGCATTAACAGTCAAAATTTCAATCAAACGGCCATCGATAAGCTCAAAACAATCAAGCCCGTTCCTCAAATGTATGGCTAGCCATGTTCTATTATGTTGGCTGTTGACCTATCATCCCAAATTAACTTTCGAAAGGGGAGAAGAACAGGTGATCAATCTCATCGAATGCGAGTTGAACTTCACACAATGCCCAATTCCGATTGATATAGTAACCAATGACCGACGTGATGGCTAGTTTGTTGGTTGATGTCCATCAGACCAAAGAAAAACTAACTTTATTTCGTAACAGCAATTGCTTCTTTATTGCATCCACCGTCAGTGCATATTCTCTCCGGCAGCTGTTGCTGGGAGTCGTAGCAGATGGCACCACTAGGTCACCACATAACACCTTATATGACCGTTGTAGCTCTAGATTTGTTATAGCATACCAAGAAATACGAGCCGAAACAAATCCTAACATGAGGTAGCGATTCCACATGTCTTGGGGAGATTCGGAAGTTTCAAAGTCCTTAGCTGCCAGTTTGAAATGTGTTATCTGTCATTTAGGTCAAAATGGATCAACCTGGATGTCAAATCTGATCTTCCTCTGCGAACTTACTATTGTGATTCCTCGACTTCCTTGCTTCTTCAGGATGGCCAAAGCTGTTTCATCGACCGTCAAACTAGGTAATGCAGTAACCTCCGACTTCGGTATTTCGTTTCACTTTGTGATGTGAGCTTTTACCAGTAAGTGTTTCCCAATTGAGCTAGTCCTAAGTTCTGATGGATGGCGAAGAACTTGATGACCAACAATATGTTTCATGCCAGGGCTGCTGATCTCCTCAATTCCGCAGTGTATATACAATCACCACGAAGGCGGACGTCTAGAATCATTCTGAGCAATAGGCTGCTTCGAGCCTACATTCATTGAAGCCCACCAACCTTCGAAAATGATTTGTAAAGTAAGGTCGCTCAAATCACGAATAAAGATATGTTCAGTTTGGGAAGAGATCATAACCTCAAGCAATGAGGTTTTTAAAGATTTTCAATCTGACATGGCGGGAAGGATTCAAATGCTGGGTAATCCGACTTGAAAGCCTGCCGAAAGTAACGATACAGCACAGCAGACTGTGGTTTCTCAAATATTGACTGTACTGGTACAAGTAAAAATATCAGTACTGTCAGACATTGCATGCATATTTGTGATGTTGTCTGCAAGGTCAGATTGCAAAGACTGACCACATAGAACTCGATTTAGGAACAGCACAATGCAGTTCATTGCTGTGTAGCGTTCTGAGCCTCCACAAACACTGTTGACGCTCTGTGGGCACTCAATTGTAGGAGGCGGACGCGATATCATCACTAGCATTCTTCCCAATCGATGCTGCCGATGAGTTCATTGTAGGTTATCTACTTTCCATCGCCATTGGATTATCCAAGATGCAATATCAACAATCGTTGATGCTCCGTTCAAGCTGCGTTGAGGCTCATTTTGGGACATGGTAACGATCTTGTCCTAGGCATTTTTGCCTAGAAAGGACTCCGATAGTTCGATTATGGATCAATGTAGTCGCATAGCCCCTTAGTTGTCCAATATGCAAGGCCTGAAATCGTTGACGCTCTGTTGATGCTCATCTTCAGGGCATATTGACAATGTTGTCGAACGCATTTTTGACCAGAAAGGCGGCCGATAGTTCGATTATGGCTTAATGTCACCGAACAGCCCTTCCATTTTCCCAGACGCAAGGCCAGAAGCCGTTGACGCTCCATTGACGCTCATTCTCAGGACATAGTAGCGATGTTGTCACAACCATTCTCGTCTAGAAATGTGGCCGATCGTTCAACTATGGCTAAATGTTGCCGCACAGCAATTGCATTTCCCATGATGCAAGGCCAAAAGACGTTTATGCTCCGTTGATGCTCATTGTTGGGACATAGTAGCGATGTTTGTGCAACCATGTTAGACTAGAAAGGCCGGCTATGGTTCGATTACGAGTTGATGTTGCAGTGATACCCTCTTGATTTTCCATTCTGTGATGCCAAATATCGTTGACGCTCCATTGATGCTGACCTTTGAGCTCACCTTCGAGACATACTAACAGTCATTGGGTGCTCAACAATTGTACATTATATGCATCCGGTCTTTTTTGGCAGCCAGTATACCGTTTCTATGTATTATCAATTGAATTCAAAATATTCAAGACATCACAGTTTCTGAGTGACCATTATACACGTCATGGGCATGCTGAATGACATAGGTCCATCGCTTATCAGCGCTTCCGGCGGGGAATCTACTCTATAGAAACCCATGCATTAGTGTTAGATATTTATAGCTCAATGTTCTGACCGTTCCATATCCAGCTCGTTCTCCTCGGATTCGATGATGTACGATATGCAATTTTCAATTTCTTGACCATGTGCAGGAGGTCTCAGCAGACCGTTATGTTGGTGGCTGCTTGGATCAATGCAGCCTGATGGATGACATTCATCCGGGTTTTGGATGTGCTTGGACTGCTCGTTCGATGAGTCGTATGACATCACGAACTTGAACTATGTTCGTAAATTTCGTCTCCAATTTAGGTTTTGCTTTATCAGTTAACCGTAACAGGCAACAGCATGTATAGTTCATTGTTTGTCAATAAACTTGATTTGGAGTCTAGAACATTCGCATGGCCCGTATGACCCTTGCACACACCCTGATGACTAATTCTGTTTCACAATTTCGTCACTGAAATCCTGAGAAAGCTGAGACGTAGCACAGCAGATACATATTGCTTTAACTCGAGGTACATCGTCAGAAATCCCCATTTGGCCATCTAATGCTCCGGTGACACAGGAGCCGTCACCATGTTTCCTTTCGAATCCGATTTCTATATGATAATCAGCTAGGAATGCTGTATGGAGGGGTAAGAGCTCTCAGGTTGAACTGGCTTCGCAATCTCCATCTGTGACGAATCGGGCACGGCGTGGGGCATCAGAGATTCTATGTGATTGTCTGCCTGAGATTTCTCCGAACCCAGCCTCATTTGACAGCTGTCTTGTTGAGACATCACTTGCTGCATTTGTGATCGTCTGGGGACGATATCAACAACCTGCATACACTCTCCAAATGTTGTCGGTGATGGCGTGGCTGCAGTCATGTCGGTTTGGGGCTTCACAATTGCCGGCACCTTCAATCCAGTTGTCCCATACTTCATATCTATTTCCCGGAAGTAGTCGGCCACGTCCCTCCATTCCGGTTGTGTCAGTTCGTCAAGCCTCATCTGCGTCTGCCAAACGCTCTCCATCCGGTGTTGTACCGTTTTGGAGATATTGCCCATCACCCAGCCAGGGTCATCATCTTCGCTCAGCTTGCCAAGCTCTGTATCTTCTTCATCATCATCCACATCTTCCCCATCCTTCTCGATTTCGGAACTTGCAAGATCGCTCAGACTGTCTCCGATAACATTCAACATTTCCTCCAATGGTCTTTCAGGCCTTGTTGTTGTTGATTGTGCCTTTTCCACATTTCCCATATGATCCTGCTCTTGCATAATCGCTGTGTCTGCGTCATGAACTAGCTTTCTTGCCTCTGAGGTCTCTGTATCCACATAATCCTCGATCCATTTGTCTTTCTCTTCGTTGCTTGAAAAGTTTGTTTCCCGGCTTTTCACGGCCGAAAGCCTCTTCTTAGATCGTAAGCGGGGCAATGCTCCCAATGCTTGGACCATTTCTGCCTCCAAGCCACTTTTGCCTTTATTTGCTTGATGACGTGGTCATGTGGATTTCTTCTTCCATTTGCCGTATTTGCCCGCCGGAAGTGGTGAAAGTTTCTTCTTCGGAGCATTGACCATTGTATCTGGTGTTGACCTTGTGGTTGGGCGAGATGTTGGATTTTGCAGGATATGGACCAGATGAGGGTAAGCTGCGCTTTTTATGGCACAGTTGGTGGGCTTGCTCAATTTGAACAAAGCAAAATCAGCGTTTTGACCGTCACCTCATTGGGAATAGTCATGCTAACGGTACATTATGACTTGATGGTAAGCGTGTGATTCAAGTAACATCCCTGGGATGTGTTCGGACAAACATCACCAGACCTCCTTTCCGTCGAAGAATGTCCTTTTTATAGCCATCAGAAATGAGATATCAGCTGTCGTTCATCATGATGTATCCCTGTAAACACACAAACAACATCAGACTGACTTACTGCAAATCTTGGGACCGTCGGAATCCCATGCAGCTATAAGCAGTGCAGCTACCCGCAGCCGGATTCAGCTTGAATTGAAGGTGCAAGATGGCTGTCACTCATTCCATTTTGACTTGTAGCCAACTATATAATCTTCAGGAATTCCCACTTCTTTTTGAGATTATGTTCCTCACCATTCCACAACAGCAAGGCATGGTTCCAGAAACACTTCAACAAGGTGCGATTGGAGCAGAATCGAGCTGAATGACAGGCCCTTCACACAATGCGCAACCCAGTGAGACACAGCAGCAACGCAGACACCAGTTGGTCCACTGTGACGCTCCAATGGTAGCCACCAAAAATATGACCCAGGATGCACATTTACAAATTGTAAGTACATCGGGAAGTAGCAAGAATAAGAAGCATCATGCGATCGGATGTGAGTGCATCCAAATCGATGTAGACAACAGTCAACGAAAATGTGATGCAAAGCTGTGGTACGTAGAGAGCTATGTGACCAATTCAATGCTGCCTGTAACAGGAAACCTCCATGATGGACCAAGGCATTTGTCCTGAAAGTCCGCGAAATTGAGCATCACAATGTTGTCAGTTGTGGGATTTTCGCACACAAATTTGGTGCTAACCGTCTCCAGGAATGGACGAAACAGGCTTTAATGACCATAGATGAGACTACTGAGTCGTATATGGTTGAGGTAGTAGCCGAATCTCACTTGAGAAGCATCAACTAATTTCTTGTAGGGTATCAACATGTCAGCTACTATGGCAAGACAACGAGGTCGGGTAAAGCTTGAACAGTCCGACATGTGTCTTGCCTTCAATATGGCGAAACTGGCTAAAGACGGGAGTTTGCGAGCCACAGAAGAGGAAACGTAACAACTCATCAAGAAATCTCATGACGAGGTCCGAGAAGAGAAGTAGCGGGGTGTTGTGTTTCCCGGGAATTACCACGTCAACGCTGCAACAGGAAGACACCTGGCAATGGTTCGTCAAAATCGAACGGACAGCTGACTTCCTTGTCAAAATGGCACTGCAAAGAATCCACAGACCCGCTGGAGGTGCAAAGGCGCAGGTGCATCTCCCCCAAGACTGGCGCCACCGAGGCTAGGAACCCCACCTACGCCACCCATTCACAGTGAGAGCACTCAAAGCTTCGCAGCGGAAGGTGTGCCACCCAGATATCTGTATATACATACTCCGCTTCCCAGCGCTCAATTCTTCAATCTGCATCCATATGCCAAGGATCGCATGCACGATAATAATTTTATTCCAGATTTGCTGACTGATGAATGTCCATCAACTGGTTAGCACACTTTCAGCTGCGTGGTAGTGCAGCTGACAGCCATCTTGTAGATGACAGCAGCCTTTTGAATGAACCTGACAGCAAAGACGACAGTTGACTGAAGGGAATGGCATATTTGAGTATTATCATTATCTACAATTCACGGACACTTTAAAGTACATTTCAAAAAATATATTTCTATGCATCATTAAAGCGCAATGTAGTAATGAAGAAGACTGTACCTGAACAGCACAGAACGGCTGCCACAAGACCATTATTGATAAATGTGAATGGTTCCATAATGAGGATACACCCGTGGCAAAATGAGCGTGAATGGAGCGTCAACAATTTTTGGCCCTGTAAGTCGGGTAATAAAAATGCGATTTGGTAGTGAATAAACATAATGGATGTGTTGCCACCCTTTAAAGGCAAAAGAAACAGCAACACGCTCCCTGCCCCATCTCGAAAATGAGCGTCAACAGAGTGTCAACGATTTTAGGTCTTGTTAATCTGGTAATTAAGAAGTAATTTTGTAGTGCTTATACATAACGACAGCATTGACAACCTTTGTATGCAAAAATGAACGCAAAACGCTCCCTGCCCCATCTTGAAAATGAGCGTCAACAGAGCGTCAACAGAGCGTCAACAGAGCGTCAATGATTTTTGGTCCTGTAAGTCGGGTAATAAAAACGCGATTTGCTTGGGAATATACACAATGGAAGTGTTGCCACCCTTTATAGGCAACCAAAGAAGCAACACGCTCCCTGCCCCATCTGGACAATAAGCGTCACCAGAGCGTCCACGATTTCAGGTCTTGTTAGTCTGGTAATTGAGAAGTAATTTTGTAGTGGTTATATATAACAACAGCATTGAAAACCTTTATATGCAAAAAAGGAAGCAAGACGCTCCCTGCCCCATCAGGAACATGAGCGTCAACGGAGCATCAATGATTGTTGGTCATGTAAGTTGGGTAATGCAAACGCGATTTGATAGGGAATATACATAATGGAAGTGTTGCCACCCTTTATAGGCAAGAAGCCAAGCGACACGCTCCCTGCCCCATCATGGATATGTGCCTGAACCGAGTGTCAACGATCTTGGGCCTTTGATCATGGTTTATCGAAGTGCGCTGTGGCGGTTACAGTCCATATACTCAGTTTTGGCCGTTTTTGTTGTCTAAAACGCTCATGAACTCTTAGTTGCACCTTTGTAAATGATATCAGTTGTTACTGTTCAGGAGGCTATTGGGGGAATATCACCTGCTTATTTACTCCTACAGGCTACCCATCACTTGTTTATAGATACGTGCGATTAAGTGCCACTTAGATTACCTAAGATGCAAGACCATCAATTGTTGACGCTCCATTGATGCTCATTTTCAGGATGGGGTAGGGAGCGTCCCTCTCCTTGTTTGCTATATAAAGGCTGTCAATACATCCGAAAATGACAATGCGGTACCATAGTCAATATTTTGCAACTCACAGTAGGATATCTAAATGCGACCATAAATTGAAAAACCCGAAACGCGGAACCGGAGATTCGAACCGTCATGACCAGCCAAACCTGGCAACACCCGCAGGTTCACGGCTATGGGTCCATGTTTGGCCCATGAACAGGCTGCGTGTCCGGTTTTTGGACGGGTCTAGAACCAAACGAACCTGGTATTATGGTCCAAATCCCGACTGCTGGCGGATTACCCAGACCCATTGCTAACATTACTTGTAAGTTTACACTCCTGTTCCTAAAAGACACTTCTGGGAGCTTCCAGTGACTAAAATTCATTTCCCTCATACTCATGCAAATGCCTGGCATTATTCACTCGATATCCAGAACTTCTTAGTAATTGCCTCACTGTTTGCTAATAAAAGATTTTGACCTGTCAAGCCTACTTGCTGGGTAGTTACTACCACTTCCAGTCAGTATAGCAGAGGAAAGCTGGCCAGAGGCATATGTAGAGACAGAGATAATGGAGATGGACTGAGTGACTGGGAGTATATTGTTTGGACACTCTGAGGCAGATAGACATCAACTTACTATAAAATGCAATATACACTCTATCTTTCCCAGCTCATGGTTTGACAAATTCCTGCCGAGATTTCCTTGATCCACCCAATTTGTGCTGTTTCTCTTGGCTTGGACGCCTGTCATATCCTCTCATCCTCTTCCTACAATCCTTATGCCTAACCTGTACATTATTGCTATTTCAATTTGAATGCAGCCGGAGGTGCAGCAGTGTGTTTACAATAGGCTCTCTGCCCTCGAGCTCTGCTGTTTCGCCACACCAGCCAGGGAGTGCACACAAGTGCAATCTCTTTTGGAGAGAAGGTGTAGTTGGCAAGCAGTTGATATTTCATTAAGGTTTGTGGAGGAGTATCTGAATCGATGTATCATCTTTGTCATATTCAAGTTACCCCCTCTGGTTCATTTATGAGAATGGGTAGAAATATAGTTCTCAGTGCTCATGGAATTGGAGATTCCACCATACTTGCTGGTGGCCATCGATTGAACCTTGGTTAAGAATGGTGATTGCAATCTTATGTGCCTTTCAAAAATGAATCAGAACTATTTGAGCCACCATTGTAGTACTCTCCGTTATCCTGAAAGACCTAACCATGTGTTTCCTGCCACAACAATTTTTACTTCTGCTTGTACCTTTTCTGTCCATTCATATTCAACAAGCATTGTATTCTCCTTGCCAATGTAAATCAGTAGTTTCCCATTTGCAAGTTTTGATCCTGACCACCTTCTGATGGTCCTGGACTGTGCAATTTGTATCATCCAGTATATTGCATCCCATTCAGCATTTTTGACTTTTGTCTACGTGGCATGTATTGGACTCTGTACAATAGAATACATTGTTTTAGTTCCGCATTTTTCCATTGCTGTTCATCCTCTGGATCTTCAAGTATACCTTTAACCAGCCACATTGTCATAAATCTTCAGTCAATAAGTGAATGGAATTATGGCATTGCCATAACTTGATGCTCATATCCAATTCTGGCACTCATCACAATTTGGCAGCCAACACAGAGTATTGACTTGTAATCATTGAACTGATCAATAATTCGAAAACTGCATATACAGTGTGAAAGTTGGCCAGAACATTATAGTTCTGCTCTGGATATTAAGGTATCATATAAAACAGACAGCATAGTTCGTGGCTATTCTCACTTACCAATCCTGGTACTTAGATCCCTGTTGTTAAGGGAATCATTTTCCATGTCCTACAAGTTCTCCAGTTTGAAAACTATCTTATGATATTTTATCAATAAGACTTTTCAATATCTCTCCCATAGAAAGCATTGGAACCACCAGAATTGATTCCAGGGCTGAACTAAGTGCTGAATACCCCGGAGCTGTGGTCATCTGGAATGCTAAAGAGAAATGCAGAACTGCTGCCTATATTGAGGATACCAATCTCATTCTTCGGTGATCATCCTGGGATAGTTGTTCTGATCCATATTCACTCTTCCATGAAACCTATTCCCCCATAAAATTGACTGTGGCAACTCCATACCAACCATTTCAAAAGCAATGTGCATTTTATACCTGCTGCCACCAAGGTTATAATTATTCTGAGACTCTTTTGATCTGCTACGAGTGCTTCTAGCATATCTGAATCGCAAACTCATCCTCACAATAAACCATATTGCCCAAAGCCGGTTTGTGAGAAACCAGGTTCTAGATTGACGCGGAATTCAATACATTTTGCCATGGACATGGACATTATTTGATTGTCAAGTCAGAAGGTTATTTGGCAACCTCACTGCCTCATCCAGACAAACATGTCCAAATTCATTGTAGATTGTTATGATAACTGTGGTCACTACTCAACTGCTATTATCTGGATTGCGGACCTCCTCACCATCCACTGGCTTCTGATCCTCACTTACAGTGTTGTCGATATTCTTTGCACCCATGACGATCTCGGTCAGTCCCTTCAGGGTGTGTTGAGTAAATGGGTCCTATTCTACGACACTTCTGAAATTCGCTTCAATGTTAGATATTTTACAGATATCTATCTGGACCCGGTAAAACTGTATAGAATATAATGAATGGTATTCTTTCAATCAGAACCTACAATAACACTACTAATTATTTCTTACCCACCAGCCTTCCTATTCTCCCCTCTTTAATACTCATCATTTCCCTCTAACGTCAATGTATACTGATTAGCTGAATAGCATATTGAATTATCGCAAGAATTGGGGGGATTATCTTGGCTGGTCCAGTGCCATGCTCTGCATTCTCCTTTTCTGAAACAACCATGCTTTCTAGCGAAAATAGTTTCAAATTGTACGCAGTTTCAACTTGAAGACATTAGTCAGGAATCATTTATACAAAAACGGACCATATATGGGCTCATTCATCATTAGCGTGGCTGTGTACAATGCCAGATATGGTTAATCCAATTCTTCCACACACTTAATGGTATTGTACATCCCAGCCAGACAATATGGCATTTTCAGGAAACTAGGATTTGGAATGAAATGTATCAGCTCCACGCACTGCCTGAAAACTGTATTCCAGGCTTCGAGTTGATTGTGCAATGTATGGTTATTGTTGATGTTCGGCACTTAACAAATCGCATCCACAAATGTGGTGTTTGGCAACTGCAGGAGATTGCCTCTTGCAGGTTGCCTATGCACTCACACAAATCTGTCGCCAGTTACATGTACCCTGACCTACCCCTGAACCTGACTTTTGAAACCTTACGAGTATAGGCTGTGGCATATATCTTAATCTACTACTGCTATATCCATCTGGCATGCTGCAACTCTTTCAATGGCAGCCAGTTCCCAAACATTGTCTAATATCTGCAACCGCCATCACCGAGCACACAGTCACATGATCCTACTCATTGAAACTGTTTGATTTCAGGATACTGCTCCAATGCTGCTTCATCAGATACCGCATGACCCACACTTTCTTCTACTTGTTGATGGCACTGACGTAGGGCTGCCGCATCTGTTTGGCCAATTGCTTTGAGGATAATTCAGCTTGCTTCATGCTGATAGAGGCTTTGAGTTCTACACCACCAACATCAACCAAATAATTGCTTTCATCATCTGCATCTGGTTCATTCTAGGAAATCTCCGGCAATAGAGACAAACCTGCAATCTCAGAAACATCTTTGAACTACAGTGCTGCTGCAGGTCATAATTGTTTTGTTGAAAGGCTAAAGGGGAGTCTGCCTGGTGAGCTGGAAAGATGTCTTGGTGTAGTGAAGGCAGAAGATGTCAAACAGATGACTTCAGTGATTCCAAGTGGTGCTGGAGGGAATAGAGATGCACCTGGAGATGATGGCTCTTGTTGTTTGAAATTGGGTGAGAGGTACATGTGTAGTCATCATAACCAATATCAGGGATATACTGTGCTCTCCCTCATCACCTATCACGCAGAAATCCTAATTTGGAACTGGTACTTCATTGGGGGATTTGTGATATATTGCATGCAGCAGGGTGTCAGATGTGTGGAGTGGCTGGAAATGATTTCTATGAAGCAGATTCCCAATGCTATTGCAGAGGATGAAAATAATATGTGGGTTGCCCAAATTGAGAAGCTTTTTACAATATATTTGATGGGTTATTATCTGATGATCCAGAATTGTCATCTGGGTTTTGGTACACACCAAATACACTGCCAGTTGAAGACTTATATGTCATTTTTGATAGTGGTCCGGTCATCATCATCAAATGGAAAAATGATGGCAGGAAATATAAATTGATTGAACATGTTTTGGACAATTGGTGGAAGTATAGTTGAGTATAGCAAAGGTAGCAGTGACAGTCAGCAGAATGAAGGCCTCAGATATTACTTGGTATTGTCAGAAACTATGTTATGACACCCCCTGATTGATCTATGAAACTGAGTTGAGAAGTAGAAATCTTAATCAAATATATACTACATTTCATCTTTATGTACTGAAATTGAAATTGAAGGATCTCGGATAGAAGTTCACATTCTTATTGCTTATACCTGTACAGGCCACTGATGGGATAATATATACTAGTCCCAGGAATGTAGCAAAAACCATATAAAGTTTCTATCTTAGCATGACATGGAATTTTTCTCACAATATGTGTGTATATAACCTGCAACTTTGTTCAACATGAGGCGATCAAGTTGAGCAGCAATAGTGCTTACTTTCTTTGGGGTTCCTTGCAAAAACTTTTTTCACTTCTCAGGTGGCACTGGCTTGTTAACAATTGTTACTACAGAAAACACCCTACAAGTCAATCTGTTGTCTTGGATTATTAAGTTCACATCTAGCTAGCTAGGAATCTTATCAACTCATTGAATTAAGACAATCTATCCTCTTTGTCGACTGCTCAAATATTGAGTATAGTTATATCATGGAAAACGTTGTATTGGCATAGTATATGATCCAGCCCATCACGAAGATTACTTCAGCATCTAATGATTGGTAATAGAAGTTCATCCCATGATGCCAAAAGAAACCATCTCTGCTCTGTGAAAGATTGTCCACAGATAATATGCATCCATATTGAACTGGGTTTGATAGATATATCCTAGTATATAAATAAAACTAATTCTAAGGTGACTTTGTTCAACCCCTCCCCTATACCCATTGGGGTGTGATTTAGCTGTGAAAGTGATATGGTAACGTGTGTTAGTTTGCTTTCAAAGAAATATTCCTTATGCTCTATTCCAGCGATATGCCATACCCACTACAGAATTATCCAGATTCATCTAAATGTGGAGCATTGCTAAAATTTGGTATATACTTGCTGGAAACATACTACATACATTATCAGCAGTAAGTAAACATTTATCAAGTACTCACTGGAGGCTCATATACAATGACATTATATATTATAAATGAATAATGGGCAATTACCCCAAGGAATTCTACCACCTGTAGACTGGGATCACCCCAAGCCACCAAGGTTTAACAAAAGTAGTTTCACCAGAATTGCCATTACACAACTGTCAACAAAATGATCCACCTATTAATACTGAATATAGTGCACACAACCTGAAGATACTCTGAACGAAAACCTGAAGACTCATGGGAGCCTGATCATATCTTTAGTCCTAATCCTACCAAATTACAGGCTAATAGAAATGTTGTTGTGGTGGAAATTGCTGGTAGAAACGTGTATTACAAAGCACCTGGATTATACCACAAGTATTGAAAGTATACACAACAATGGAATCCGTAGCATCTATTGCAGGCAGCCAACAACTGTCTGCAGGTGTACTTGTTCATCCAGCAAATGAAGACATAGTGAGATCAACATTCCAGATGTTAACATAACGCCTTCAACATTGCATCATTCGAATTGGCGGATGCCACTTTATAGCTGCTCACAGAATTTCATTTCGGGGTCAGCAATGACATATAAATCGAAGATGATTCACACATATTCGCAAAATAGAATGACAGGGATAATTTTCCTTGTACCCAGTGCCTCTTGGTGCATCTCCTAATTCAGGAAGAACTATGATTTTGAACAGATACATACAACTGACTGTAAGAGTTGTCAGATATTTACCAGGATGAATCTGAATGATCAGTGATGGGATACTCAGGGGTGGCTTCCAACTAAACCTACCATTCTACTGGTCATGTATGCATCCGATATAACTTACTGGACCAGTATCTTTCATGCTCAGTATAGTTGCCCACTGTGTCTCACAATTGGTAGCATGTGAAATGATTCTTGTACTAAACTGACAAATCAATACTTGGTGCTCATCAGGCTCATCCTATATGAGCTGGAAGGTGCCGAAAACATTGACAAAGCATTACATAACCTGGATGACAGTTTGCTGTTCTAACTTTAATATCTTTGACATCACTGGTTCTGGCATGAAGAGTAATTTTGCTGAAGAATTCCAGCGACAATGTATTAGACAAATGTAATAGGGTCCAGCAGATATAATTCCATTAGTCTGCTATCCTGAACAATCTGATCAATGATTCTACATATTCCTAGATGCTCCGGGAGAGGCTGAATGCAAGATATTGTGCCCTCATGGCTTCCGGGAATACTTCCAGCCTCTTCTGACTCATTCCGCAGCCCTGGTGCAGAATTCAATAATATACCACACCGTATGTTGTTGTCTTCAAAGTAAGATATACTTAATTCTTTAGCTTGGTTAAGTTTCAGAGCTGCTGTGACTACAATACTCATCTCAAAAAATGTGTCCATTACATCTGAAGCCTGACTCACTCAGTATGGTAGTATGTAATTACACAATTGGATAGTACAAATTGAGAAATGGTATTCCAGCAACATATATGAATTAGGTATTCTAACTAATTTACAGTGCGGTAGGTATTCAAATCCACATAATCATCTACAAGCCATATGCTATCAATGCAGCCTGATGCACAATATTTCTGCACCAAATGTGCTTGTCCAATATCACTCTAACAGGTACAATACTCATCATTGTAGTCTACAAGACATTCATGAAGAACCTGTCAACACAATCAGCCCAACTCGGCAAATCTTTCTACATTGTTCAAATTACCACCACATATTCTTGAGCGTGAGGATGTAATAACTATTGTTGGATCAATCCGTAAAATGAAATGCAGTCATTGGGTGTCTGCAGGAGAGTGGGAGAAGAGGAGAAGAGTAAACTTAGAAGCATCAATTTCCGGAGTGAATCAGACCCTAGCAGAGCATTACTGTGGGTCCTCTGAGTCACTAGGATCTCTAATAACTGTTACAGAAGCATCATGGGAATGATTGTGATTAGTTTGAGAACACACCAGAGTGCTGGAGAGACCTTTGGCAGTACCAGGGAGTGTTGCCCAACCAACCAACATGGGAATCCCTAACAAACTCTGAAAGGTACCTGGGTTTTTGTGGATATTTAGTTAGAGGACTGCAGGCAATATCTGATACACTCATGCTGTACATGAGTAATGAATTACCCTCTACAGCCAATATGATAGATGCAATATTGTTTATTATCCCTTCTATATCATACTTATACTAGCTAACAATATCTTCTTCAACATTTAAAATTTTACATTACAACTGTATGCAACCAAAAAGGTGGGGGGGAAGTTCAAACAGGAAAGCAGATACCACAAAAAAAAATCCTGACCACAAATTGAATGCAATCAATCAATCGTTGTGTCAATGTCATCCAATACATCTCCAAATCCCATCAAAGCCAATGAAACCTACAATAACCAATTTATTAACTGTGCAATAATGCTATAGGTGCTTCTTGTAATTGCTGATATTTCTTACATGCTGAGTTGGTGAAATTGAATTCCCATCATGATTGGCTTGATTGGTGATATCAGACATACATAAGATGAGATGTCAGCTAGCTGGAAACTGAAATGGGGTTTGAAAGGCAATATGAGATATTCAGATTAAAATGGGGAGTAACTACCAGGAAAATAGAAGCACCAGATGGGCAGTGCTTATATCAAAAAAAGGATTACAGAGATGGCAATGAAGAGGTGAAAATGTATATAAGTACGCCAGTCTAGGCTGCTGAGCAACAAAGTGAATTGAAGAGTGCTGTTGCCTGCAGGGGAATGTACTTACGAGCAGAGAAGGGCTGAATGTGAACAGCAGTGCTGGGAATGAAATATTGTAGCACTTAACCAGGGCATAGAGCATGGATGGGGATTGGGGAGTACCTATCCCAACAGAGGAGTACAGACTAGGGGATCAAGAGGGCGGAATGATATATCAGAATGACTATGCAGACCAAGAAGTGCCAGTGGGGATTGACCAGTGACTATCCCAGTGGTGGAGGATGACAAGTGGTGGGTATGGAGCTAGGAATAAAATAGAGCAGAGTTTGGCAAAGGAGGGCTGACAGGGATTGGGCAGCTCCTATTCTAGTATAGTTGCCCTGAAGGGAGGGGGGCAGGGGCTATGCAGCAGCCTGCTAATGTGTAATTGATGAGTACAGTGGCTTCCTGTGTAAAGTATATTACTGGGGAAGGTCTAAATGTTCCACAATTTTCATCTTGAGAAAACATAACTGTTGCCATCTTTCCAGTATCATATTCATGTAGCATACAAACAATAGCTGTGGCAATCAGCACTAAAGTCTAGAGACCAAAAGGATGAAAGATCTGGGATGTAGTAGGATGGTGCCCCCAAACTATTGATGGTGAGAAATAGCTGATGATAAATTAAACCCAGAAATTCCATTCGGGTGAACAATGCTTTGTGATTTCCCATACCCTTGGACGGGTACTCATCATCAACAGGGGCAATTCAACCTGGATCCAACACTCAGCCTCATAGTTCAAATCTGCCTGCAAACAACTGACATCTGTTCAATGAGCTTCATCTGCCAATTGTTCCCAAAAGTCACTTATCTGCAGTTGTTTCAATGTATATTTTTGAGGGTAGGCAATAGTGTAAGTCCCATAGAGAAGCATTGAACAAAATTTAAGACTTGGAGAGTATCATGATTGTACATCTAAATTGAGAGATGGACCACTGAGAAATTAACACACAGATGATGTTCTTACAGGAGCACCTGCTTATACCTGCTGACTACCCTGAGCTTCATTGAATAGTATCCAAGCATCTTGAACCGTCCAGTACTTCTCATCAGATAATATTAGTGAAGGAGTCTTCTTGAATATGACTTCCCTCATGAACCTTTTTGCAATGTGAAATTTTGCCCAGCGGTGTAGCTGAATATTCTGATCTGCATTCGCCTTGGGTTGGAGAACATTGGAGTGTACACATGACTTGGGTAGAGGGAGCACCTGGGTAGATTGAGAACATTCAGACTTCCATCATATGTTTACAAGGGTTGACATTGGGGATTTGAACTATGGTCGTGCCATTGCTCCTGCTGGATTTCGTGCATTTGGAAGTGGAGGGTGACCAATGCCAGTATAGATACAGCTTCATTTCATTGGCAGTGAAACCTGTTGAGCTGATTGGGAGTATGGATATCACTATGCCAAGGACTATGATGTAACTTGGCTCTTTTGTAGTTAGTGCCACTAGTGATTGATCAACCTTATGTCAATCGGACATGTCTTGTTACACGATACAATGAACACACCTTCGCTTACACCCACACACACTCGACTACTCGAGCACACGCCACGGTGCACCAGGTTCAGAGCTCTTGAGTGTAAGCGGAAACCATCATGACCACTTCCACTTTGTGTGTCGACCGGAGGTCAATGTCATCATGGAGAAGTGTTGCCACATGCTCAGCAATCACCCTGCATGTCGCCATGCTTCTGACAGCGGCTGCTGAATGTCTCCAGTAGAGTCCAGGAGACTACGATAAGTGACGATTGCGATTTAAGAATTGCATCGTGCAAGATGACTTTGACTATGATCACCATTGAGAAGTTCACTGGCACGAACTCTGCACAATGAGCAACTGAGATGGCGCTTGTTCTCGAGCAGAAGCAAGTGCATGGTAACAATATTGGCGCAATGACAAGCCGGAAAAGCCAGCTGCAAACAGGACCTCCACACGGAAGCCCACTACGAAAAACTGGATGAATCGCCATGGTGTTGCCAGATCAACGATCCTGCCGGGCATTAAGCCAAGGGTGGATGCGGAATATACGGTCCTCAACGATGCGAAGACACTTTGGGAAAACCTAGCATCAGAGCACAAGTCAAAGTTGAAGCTCAACATCTTCGAGATTAGGGAACACCTTGGGAGGATCAAGCTTCAGAACTGCGGATATGTCAACAACTACGCATCACGGATCGATCGGAATGTTAAGGATTGCAATCCCCATGCTGGGCCATCTCCCACTGACACTGATGCTGCCAACATGATCAAAATGTAAATCGGTTCGGAAGCCACGTGCAGACCTCCCTGATACTCTGGTAGACCTCACCAGTGCTTTTAAGTATTTCCAGATTTTCCCAGGCCCCCCTGGAGCTTTGCAATGTGCTCTCAGACTCTTCAAGAGCATTCTCAGGTGCTCCTGAAAGCACATGCAGTTATGGACGTGGCATTCAGGATGCTACAAGATTTGACTTATAGGAGAGTCAAATTTTAAAGCAGCTGTGACCTCTGCGCAGGTCTGCGGGAGACTTCGAGAGCAGCTTCAGACCTCTGCGCAGCTCTGCGGGAGACTTTTAGAGCAGCTTCAGACCTCTGCGCAGCTCTGCGGGAGACTTAGTGCCGTATCCTCACACCTGCCATTCTAAAGGTCCCATAACCACAAGGCATTTCGTGTATCAGATTCGTCTTTGTTACAGTCACAAGATTCGCTACATCATAATATGGCATGCATTATCTATCCAAGTCTCTCTATAGATATACATACCGCCAATCTGGCTACCGACGGTACAGGAGCACAATCACAGGAGCACCTGGAGAAGCTGATTGAGAGAACATACAGATGCAGTTGGAGGCCGTGATCGCATGAACTGGGAGATGTACTTGGAGGCCGCATTTGAGCGAGTTTGGAGATGAACCTGGTGACAGAGATTGAGTTGAACTCAGGGTTGCACTTGGAGGCTGTGATCGAGCGGTTTCAAGATGCATTTGGTGGTTGATATCGAGCGACACAGATATGCACTTGGAAACCGAGATCGAGTTTGACTCAGAGATGCACTTGTTTGCCGTGATTGAGCTGGTGTGGATATGCATTGGGAGGCTGAGATCAGGTAACTCAGAGATGCACTTGGAGGTGGTGTTCGAGCAGGTTTAGGGATGCATCTGGAGGCCGAGATTGAGTAACGCAACGATGCACTTGGAGGGCGAGATCAAGTGGGCTGAGAGATGCACTTGGAGGCCGGGATCTAGTGAGTTTGGAGATGAAATTGAAGGCCGATATTTTGTAACCCAGAGATGCACTTGGAGGCCATGATCGAACGAGTTTCGAAATGCACTTGGAGGTCAAGATCAAGTTGAACTCAGAGATGCACTTGCAGGCCATGATCGAGGACGTTTAGAGACACACTTGGAGGCCAAAATCAGGTAACTTAGAGATGCACTTGGAAGCCGTGATTGAGCGAGTTTGGAGATGCACTTGGATTCCATGATCGATCGAGATTGGAGAAGTGCATGGAGGTGGTCGATCTGGAGGCGGTAGGTTGGAAGGGAGGTGCGACAGCAGCTTAGACTGTATGCATTGGTTAACTCGTAATCGTTGGAATGTAGAGAGTTGAGAACAAGAATATCTGACGAGGGATGAGTGACTGGCTGGGAGCGGGAGACGGTGGATCTTGGGATGATGCAGTACTCGGTGTATGCAGTACTCTGTGTATGCAGTACTCGGTGTATACAGTACTTGGTGCAAGCTGTCCTCAGTGTATGCTGTCCTCGGTTTTAACTAATGATCCTTGCATAGAGAAATAGATAGGGATGACATAACTTCATCATTTCAGGTGATGGTAGAGAAGGAGAGAGATGAGAGGAGATGGGGGAAATCATCATGATGAACTGGGACTTAAGAGAATTCCGTGTGCGAGTAAATATACCTTTCCTGATACGGCAGGTACTACTCCTGAAGCGGCAGGTAGAAACACCGACACAAGGTCTTCTCAACCCAATCAGGCATGTCGTACCCTTGAATTCTCATATCGGCTCGTATCCTCCATATCATTCCCATCTTCATCGCCAATCTCTCTTTTTCTACCATCATCGCAGAACACAGAGTTATGTCATCCCTCACCATCTCTCGATGCCATGATCAAGAGTTAACACTGAGTACAGCATACACCGAGTACAGCATACACCGAGTACAGCATACACCGAGTACAGCATACACCGAGTACAGCATACACCGAGTACAGCATACACCGAGTAAAGCATACACCAAATACAGCATCTACCACAGATTGTCTGTCTTTCCTCCATTCTCACAACTACGATTTGACCCCTGTATGTTGTCTCAACTTTCGGTGTTACTCCTTACAAGATCGACCGTCACCAGCGAGCTCTCCATGAGCGAGCTCAGAGGTAAAGTCACCTCATCACATTCCCACAGTTGCGAGTTAACTAAGTGATAGATACAGTCTCAGCACCCGGTGCACCTCCTATCGAGCGCCTCCAAGTACTCCTCCAATGTTGCTCGATCATGGCCTCCAAGTCCATCTCCAAACTCGCTCGATCATGGACTTGCAGTGCATCTGTTAGTTCACTCAAACACGGCCTCCCAGCGCATCATCAAACTCGCTCGATCACGGCCTCCAAGTGCGTCTCTAACTTCACATGATACCCGCCTCCAAGTGTATCTCTGAGTTCACTTGATCGTCATTTCCAGACGCACCTCGAATTGCTCTCAAGCTCCGCCTGCAGCCAGTCCTGATATACCGTGTGTAGATGGGTAGCTATATAGATATATAGATCCGTAGATCAGAATACAAACTAAATACATGAGTTTTAAAAATCATTGAACGATAAGTAGTAGCTATGATTTCCAGCCGCACCAGTAGTGTTTCCAAAGAAGATGTTCTTTCTCTCAGACTGCTCCACAGTGATTTGAGGTGTTCCGAGGCTTGTTGCCGGTGCTCCCAGGCTTGTCGTCGGTGCTCCCAGTCTTCTCGCTGGCGCTCCCAGGTGCTCCCAGGTGCACCTGAAGGCCACTGAGTCGGTCCAGTAAACTCTGGGATGTGTTCACCCTCGGATTCTGGTCCGACAACTCTCAGCTCCCAGTGACATAATAACATTTTGCGGATGTGGTGATTCTTAAACTGCTGACCTGAACGAGTAGTATCCAGGTTCCTTGGTTCAATGATTGAACTTTTCGGAATTGGATCTGGCTGTAAGAAACTCATCTTACAATCCGAATTAATATCGGTATATAATGAAATAGGATCACTATCATTAACGTGGTATAATGGAATATCTGATTCCGGGCTTAATCGATCTTCTATGTGTTTCTGTGGCAATGGGGTAACCACACAATGCCTAACATGTTCCGAAGAGATGATCGTGTAATGGCGGTAATATGATAATATCTCCGTAAACTGGATTATACTTGGCAGCCACCACATACACTGTGCAGCAAATTGCCAATCCTCTTTTTAAAGGCGATCCAGTTTCAAAGATAAGGCGCGCTGGATAACATTGTACTCGTTGTTTAACTTATGCTCTGTCAGGGGGCAGGAGAACTGTGTACCATCCTAATGAATAATACTAATATACTCAAATCATAGTAATCAACATAAGAACAGAAAATTTAATCGTATTTCAGCTTCTTTGCCGCAGGTAGGTATCATTTGTGCTCGCCTGGCTCCCCTTCCAATGCTGGAGCATCGCTGTCTCTTTCTAGCTTTCTTGCATCGCATAATTGGATTTAAAGAGTTACTCTCCCTGCAGCGCTATCATCATCAGATCATGCATTGCTATGATTTCATCTGTCATCTCTTAGAGTACTCCTTAATGAGTTTTAATGTCTCTTGACATGACCACGCTTCCCAAAGGTTATTGTATTCTTGCGTGATTTGTTTTAAAGCAGTATCCTCCCCTGTCGGGCCATCATCTGTAATAAGATGTAAACAAACCGTAACTTCAACTTAGACATCTTGCAACTTGTAATATCGGATTGTCAAAACATCTCCTCGCCTGATGTGGTCATTTGGAGAGCTTTAAACAGATTGCTTAATAAATTGAACACAGCCTCACCTTGCAGGCTATTTGGCTCTATCTGTTTCGGAGGCTTACGTTGTGACCCAGCAGTGCTCTGTCGACATTTACCTGAGGTATCACGTCATGATTAACCCCTCAATGGCTTACCGCGGACATATTGTTTTTGCCCAACATTAATCAATCAGACACGCCATGCTGAGGTCGAGACTGTTCTCACTAACCGGGGAGTGCCCCAGTTGATCCGCTCCACAAGGGATTGGCTTGATATCCCACATCATCGCATTTGGCTATCAGCTGCCTGACATGTCTGTCTCACAAAATGCAGTCAACACATCTAGTCCCACTTAGCATAATTTAGTGAATGTGGTAAGAAATCACTGGCATCTCCAAGTCTTGATTACTTGTGACTGGCCAAGGTTATTGCATTATTAAATCAGATCTTCTGTATAAGAAGTTTCAATGAATCCACTAGCAACAAGGCTTGCTTGCTATCAAATCGACACAAGGTTTCCCACAAGATCCCCTTAAGATCGGGGGTCTGGCCACTTGCATTTGTCTAGGCTTGTTGTCATGTATACCAAACAATATAGATATAAAGCCGTCTGACCCTATGCTAAGTACAATTTCCTCTGTTAAACGAGAACCCCTAACAGGTCAAAATGCTGATTGTGCTCTGTTTCAGTTGATCAAACATACCATCCTTGACATCAATGACACAGCTTGCCTCCATGTGTTCCACATCTTGTAACATCCAACTGCTCGCTCAACAACAAAGTCAACACAAGATTCAATGGTAGATGCTCTGAAAACGAACCTTTCACCCCTTGTGGGGGGCAAATATGGCAAATTGACAAAGCACTCAGCAGGGCGACATCTTCAACCAAATGAAGGCACGAGCGGCTTGGAGGCAGGAAGGGTCCAAGCATTGGGAGCATTGCGCAGCTTACAATCTGAAATGAAGTTTTCGGTGGAGAAATGACAAGCATTGAACTTTTCAACGACACAAGAGAAAGAGAAATGGATCTAGGATTATGGGGACAAAGAGACCGCAGTCTCAAGAAAGCGAGTTCAAGACACCGACACAGCGATTATTCGAGAGCAGGAAGATACAAGAAATGCTGCAAAGGCGGGATCGACAGCCTGAAAGCCGGAAACAACATTCCAGGAGATGTTGAGTGCTATCAGAGACAGTCTGAGCTATCTTGCAAGTTCAGGAGATGAGGAGGATGAGGAAGACAAGGAAGATGATGAAGAAGATACAGAGCTTGGCAAGGTGAGGGAAGATGACAAACACGGCTGGGTGATGGGAACAATCTCCAAAACGGTACAGCATCGCATGGCGAGTTTTGGGAAGAAGCAAATTACGCTTGACTAATCGACGTAACCTGGATGAGGGGATGCGGCCGGCTACGTCCGTCAGAGAAATGTGATGTATAGGACGGCCGAACTGATGGTTCTGGATGTTGTCAAGCCTTAAACAGACATGACTGCAGCCACACCATCACCGAATACATGTAGAGAGCTTATGGAGACTCTTGATGTTGTCCCCGGACAATCGCAAATGCCACAATTGACTTCACGACCAGGAAGTAGTTAAATGAGATTGGGTTCAGAAAAACCACTTTCAAAGGAAGGAATATCATCTCTCCGACCCGTCGCGGCACTGGATTCATAACAGATTAAGTAATCACACCCTGTCGATCCCCTAAGCATTCACCCCTGCATATAACCTCCCAATCTAATGGCCAGACCCAAATCAGATTCGGACAGAGAAATGGCGATAGCTCCAGCGTCACCGGACAAACAGATAACCGAATAGTTGGTTCTGGCGATGTATCTCTTTGAAAAGCAATTCGTGTACCTATTTTGCTATGTGTCAGCTTTTTCTGGAATTGGGTGTCCCAATTGTGAGACAAGATAATGCATCAGTGTGTGTGCAATGGTCGTAAGGGCCATGGGAAAGTTCTAGACTCCAAATGAACTTGATAGACTACCAACAAACTAGATATCGTCTTAGCTGTTGCAGTTCAGTGAGAAAGCAAAACCTAGATTTCAGAAGAAATGCACTAACAAGATTTTTGTTGGTGATGTCATACCGGTCAGAGAAAGAGCGGTAAATGCGCAATACAAACAAAGATGAATGACAGCCCTCATGCTGCATCTATCCATCCATCCAACTGAATAACTCTCCACTCAGACCTGGTGCACATGGTTGAGATTGTAATCCTTGCTTATGGTACGTCATGCAAATTGAGGAGAAGTAGCTGGATAAGGAATGGTGAAGAAGTCAGGCAATATAAATCCAAAACTAGTCGATGGATCTGTATGCCGTTAATTGCCGGCAGAATGGACTGTAACATGATGAGGCTACGTCATTCGTCCCTCAGACATCGTTTGTAGTGGTGGCTCAGAAACAGAGAGGCGTCGAATCCTTTAGATGCAGATGATTATACAGAGAAACAATATATGGGCTGTCAATAATGACTATATGCATTTTGCGCGCAATTGCTCAGGACCAAATGACTGTTAGTATGTCATTAAGGTGAGCGTCAATGGAGCGTCAGCGATTCTCGGTCTTACCCTTTCCGCAGTCAAATGGTTGCACGGTCACATCATGCCAAAAAAAAGGATTGCCTGGCTTTATCGGTAAAATGGAAACTGATACCCTCGTTGCCCCATTGTCAAAATGAGCGTCCATGCAGTGTCAACCATTCTTGGTCTTGCATCTTGGATGATCACAGTTCTACACAACAGCATTAATCCTTTTGACAGTATTGGCCGCAGTGATGAGGAACAATCCGAGTTCCAATATCGCCGCCACCTCCTGGAAATGAGCGTTAACTGAGCGTCAACGATTTCTGGTTATCCTTCTTGGATACTCAAAAGGCTAACGAATGGTATTAACCCATAATCGAACTGTCGGCCGCCTTGATATGGAAAAATGCTAACGACTATGTCGCTAGTACCTCCTAACAGTCAGCATCAACAGAGCATCAACAATTTTTGGTCTTCTATCTAGGAAAATCAAAAGGCTATGAAACGATGTTAACCCATAATCAAACTGTTGGACGCCTTTATGGGTAAAAAGAAAAACGACAATATCACTAGTACTTTCTAACAATCAGCGTCAATGCAGTGTCAACGCTTTTTGGACGTGTTTCTTGGAGAGACAAATGGCTATGCAACGTCATTAACCCATAGTCGAAATATCTGCCGCCTGTATGGGCACCACCGAAAGTGACGATATCGCAACTCCCTCCTGAAAATGTGGGCCTACGGAGAATCAACTGCTTTTGTGGGGGCTCAGTAAGCTACACAGCAACGAACTGCACTGCAGTATCCCTAAATGGAGTTATTAATGGTCTGTCTTCTTTATATGTCCTTGTATTCAACTTCACAAATATTCATGCGATGTCTCACAGATTTGACTTTTTGCTTTGTTGTAGCTCTAGAGTGAATATATGAGAACCAGCTTTCTACTTTACTATAACGTAACTTTTGACAGTCTCTCAAGTCGAATTACCCAGCGTTCAAGTTCCTCCTGTGAATACCTTGTTACTAGAGGTTATGATCTCTTCCAAAAATGAACATGTTCTGACTTGCAATTTGAGCGACCTTACTTTACAACTCATATTCGATGTTTTCTGGGCTTCGATGGAAGGAAGATAGTAGTGTCCGATTGCCTGGAATAATCATCGACATGCGGCCTCGTGGCGATTTTATATACAATGTGGAGTGTGGAGACCAGCTGCACTGCAATCATATGTATCGTTTGTCATCACGTTCTTTGCCAACCATCACAACATGGAACCAGCTCAATGAGACAACACTTGGTAGCAAAAGTGCACATCACAATGTTAAAGAAATTAACAGAGTCGGAACTGACAAAATTGACTAGTTCAAATGTGAAAGAAACAGCTTTTTCCATACTAAAGAGGCATGGAAGTCGAGGAATTACAATTGTAAGTTCGCAAAGGAATTTCATATTTGACCTATTGATCTTGTCTATATTTACTGAACTGACAGACGAAATGCTCCAAACAGGCAGCGAAAGAGTTTCAAACTGCCGAATTTCACCATGACACACATGGAATTGCTACCTCATGATAGGATTTGTTTTGGCTCAAATTCCATGGAACGCGATCACGAACCTAGAGCTACAACGGTCAAAGAATACATTATAGCGTGAGTTGGTGCTACTGTCTGCCAGCACACTGAGCAACAATTGCTGGAAGGTATACGCACTGACATTGGGTGCAATACAGAAGCAATTGCTGTCAAGAGATAAAGTTAGTTTCGCTTTAGACAGGTGGACATCAACAAACAAAATGGCCATAACATTGGTCATTTGCTTACTATAGAGATTGACATTTGGCATAGCAAGAAGTACAACTCGCTTCCGATGAGGTCGATTGCCTGCTCATTTCTTTTTTCTCAAGCTAAGTACGGAAAATAGGGCAAGGGTCAACTTCCTGGAGCGCGGCCAGCAGTATGATTGAACATAGTTCTTGATTATTTTCAGCTCACCGAAGGACGGATACTTAGAATAATGACTGATAATGCTACCTCAACTTGCTCAATTACTCGCGAATTCCAATCAACCCTTCAGGCCTCCACAATGGAGTTGCCTGCATAGCGAAACCACATACCATGCATGGCGAACGTCATTCAGCTTGCTTTAGGTGCATTCATGAGCAGTCTGGGGGTAAAAAGCCGCAGGAAGTCTTAGGAAACCCATGTGTGCGATCAGTAATTTGGAGAAAATCAACCCATCCACATTGGGAAGGGTGAAAGACTCCGTAAAGAGGGCAATGCTAGAATCAACAAGGTGTCTGCCATGAGAACAGGTTTAGCAAGAATAATTGAGAAAGTATGAATTTCAAGATATTTTGAAAATCCTGAAACTGACAGTCATATAGCAGCGAATGCTTGAGGTATTGATTACACTGACACCTGGTCGTCGAAACCAGTTCATTGACTGTCAAACAGCTGAAGTGTGAATCGCAGCTCTACCTGGTAGGGATGTGAAGACACAGTGAAATTCGGCGTTGGGGTTACGTGACGAAGCTTACTGATTACGAGAATTTACCCGGGAGTGGCTGAAGTATCAGAAATACAGTGATTACCGGCCTCTCTTCACCACACAGGATGAATGGATGATCGTTAGGTATGTCAGGCAAGTTTTGAGACCATTACGGCGCTGGACCCTGTGGATGTCTAAATGGCATACTGTTACTCTGCATCATGTTGTCACTGTCTACAATGACACATTCAATCATTTGGATGGAGGTATTCAAGCTTTTGCTAAGAAGAAGACCCAATGGGAGGAAGACTTACATCTTGCCATGAAGTTTGCATGCCAAAAGCTGACCAGATATTATGCTGGAGTTGCTCCGACGACGAGTTTGCTTCTGATTTCCTCACAGATACTCGATTCTTTCCAGAAGTTGCGATCGTTTAGACAGTGGGACAAGGGTACGGATAATGCTTTGATGAGAAAACTCCTATACTACCCTCTACTAGGAGGCGTTTCTGAAGGATATGGAGAATGAATACTTGGCCAAATATTGACGTTTGCCCGTCATTAAACCTGAAAGCATATTTACCAACCATCTCTTCAACTCTGCAATGGCTTGCAGATCTGGTCAGTCTTCTTGTGATCCATATGATTTGTCCAGCAGTGATGAAGAATACTTAAGGCCGAAAGATGTGGCTGAAACGACCACCGGACAACGTGATCGCGCAGCAAGCATATTCCCTGCTGCAAGGCTCCAGTTGCATTCGCTGTCTGTATTCATACAGAACTCGGGGAAACGTAATCCGAATCATAATGATTACCACTCTGACCCTATGTAGATTAGCAGTACATTTGGCATACTGGATATCACCAACTGGCAGCGTCAGCAAGTGGAAACACACTCAAAGTAGACCAATTTCTCAAATATGGCATGCAACATATTCTCTATCATACCACTTGGCGGTGGAGCGGTGGCCAGTTTTCCTCTTGGGCGAGATGTTTTCAGCTGTAGACAGTCAAAACCCACAGGAGAGACCCTGCGCAAAAATTTCGTTGTAAGGCTGATTGCTCCAGCCAATTTCTGGGACATTGGCAGGCAATGACCACACATTCGAGACGACAAATACTGTGAGCGACATGGAAATGAAGCGAGAGGCGGAGTAAACGAAATTGCACAGAATCGTGAAGGTCGATGACTTTTTGATGATGTGGCAGGGCAGCCGAAACTTATGTGCTACAGAGAAGGAATCTCGCGCTCAAAACAATCAAATGACACCTGTAGGATCCATTTCAGATACCGAAGAGATAGGCAAGGCGTCCTGGTCAAACTTTGAACATTATGGTGCTGCTGCATTTAAATTGTTGGAAAGATCACCCTTGCCACCAACTTTGTCTGCCAAGCACCTTCCTGGAGGACAAACTCAAGTATTGAATGTCTGCCGAAGAAGAAGAATCAATGGACATCCAGCCAGAAGTGAGGCAGACGGTCCACCAGAAAGCATATCGGACACCAAAAATTGCCATCACTGGAAACGGGACATGGATAATTCATACGACACGGAAGACGATGGGGAGCCCGAAACTGAATCTGACACAGAGCTAGACAATGGTGTTGATGATTCACAAACCCCAGAGCTGCAGGATGCGAGGGCCACCCAGACTGTTCCCAGGTTGATTCGGCCAACAGGGCAGTCAATCAATCATGATGAAACGGCATTGATGATAGTCAGTTCAATGGAAACGAGGAGGAATATGGGGAACAAGAAACAGTAGGACAGAATGTGTCAATGTATTTTGACCAGGTTCTTTTTGATGTTTGACCAAGAATTTCGTTTAAAGAAATATTATGGGACAATATTGGGCAGTCCCAGGGGAATATTGGTTAATAAACAGAAGTATAGCAGGAGAAATGAATACTTTGGCAAAATGTATGAATTTTAATAGAATGAGAGCGAGCAGTGAATGAATATTACTGGGCTCGGCTTTGCCAAAGGGCCGAGTCTCGATCACGCAGAGATGCAACAATTTGTTCAAATCATTATTGTCGGAATTACCACTGGCAGCCGATATGGAACGGACAATGCATTACAATAGGGGTCAACGGAACGTCAACGATAATTGGAGTTGTAAGTACAGTAATTGAAAAGTGCTTTGGTTGCTGTTATGTATAACTGACATATTGGCAGCCTTTATGGGTAGAAGAGACAGCGACACAGTTATTGCCGTATTCTGGCAATGAGCGTCAACCGACACTCGATGATTATTGGCTTTCCATCATGGGTATCCTATGTGGTGATTTGTTGAAAACATCCATAAATGAAGTATTGGCTGCGGTCTGTGGCAAAAACAATTGCAACACGCTCCCTGTCCCATCCTGAAAATGAGCGTCAACAGAGAGTCAACAATGTTTGGTGTTGCATCTTGCTGATCTAACTGGCGAATGATTGCACATATGTATAAACGAGGTAGTGGCCGCCTTTATAGGCAAACACAATCGCAACACACTCCCTACCCCATCCTGAAAATGACTGTCCGGTGAGTGTCCATGATTTTTCATCTTGCATCTGTGGTAACCTAACTGGTGATTGGTTGCCAACATCCCTAAATGACATATTGGCCGCCTTTAGGGGCAAAAACTATAGGGACACACTCTCTGCCCCATCCTGAAAATGTGCGTGAATGGAGGGTGAACGATGTTTGGTGTTGCATCTTGGCGATTCTAAGTGTCGGTTTGTGGCGATAATTCATATATGACGGAATAGTGGCCGTTTCAACTGACAAAGTGCATGACGTAGATATTACCCCAATCATGCAAATGAATGTCAATGGCACGTCAACGATTTGTGGTCTTGTGTATTGGGTTGTCAAGTCATTGCCCAGATAAATGAGCTCATATCGGCACAATTGACCACCATTATCAGCAAAAATGCAATATATAAAAGGAAACACACAGATTCAAAAATAATCTATATTGCAATCTGCAAAACATGCAAAAACAGATTATTGGCTGCTGAATACGTGATTTTGGTAAGATACTATCATCAAACTGCAAAAGCAAGTGCATTATATGAATCAACAGATGGACCAGCAGCGCGACCTGCTAACAACCCACCTAATTTGGACCTGTTGGAAGATTGGCATCGATCTGTCCCCGCATTGATGGTTTGGGTGTATTGACAACCAAGACCGCCAATTTGGCAACCGTCTGGGTTCTACCCAGACCCGGACCTGAAGTGACGGTCCGGAACCGTGGCTAACTCTACACAAGGCGAAGCTCAACGCAGCAGGTTGCGATCCGACTATATACCAATCCATCATCGGAACCCGTATGTACGTGATGACTACCGCTCGCCCCAATATGGTACATCCCATCGGCGTTCTCGCCCGGTACGATCACGACTGAAGGAGCCAGCATATGGTAGCTCCCAAGCATGTGATTGGGTTCATCAACGGCACGAGGGACTGGTGGCTCAGTTTCGGAGGAGCACTTGAAGAAAGTACACTCGGTGGAGAAGATGAAGGTGCACACAGATGTTATGTCAATTCAGACTCTGCTGGATGCCCACATGACTATAAATTGATAAGTGGACTTCTTATCACCTTCGGAGGAGAAATGAACTGGAGATCAAGAACACAGTAGTCGACTGCCCAGTCCATGACTGATGCCGAATACTATGCCTTCGGAGTAGGCTGCATGAGACTAACATTGATCTCGCATCTCTTGAACGAGCTCGGCATCCCGATTACCCCTCACGTGTTCTTCGATTCACAATTACTGATAGTGAGCATCAAGAACAGAATCCAACGCTGAACTGCAGTTGCACACACTGCAACCAAGTACTATCTTGCTGCAGATATGGCTAGTGATGGAGAGATCTACTTGAGCTACGTACCGACTGCGGAGATGCTGGCCGTTGGCTTCACAAAGCTGCTGCCGAAGCCCCCTGTCTTGAAGCAGTATGCTGTGACATGGATGATTGGAACGGCACTCAGATATGCTCTTGGGATTGGGACATGGAATGGCCTCAGAAACGGTCTTGGAAATGGAAGCAGGATCGGAACTGGAAATGGCATCGGGAATGCCATGGGAGAGTAAATTGATTGGGCATGTTTTTTTCACGATGATCCACTATGTTTGATTTACTCATCATCTCCTTGGTTTACTGTTTTCTGTTTGAAAAGAACGCGATAGCTGTGCTGGAGGAGTATTGAGCTGATTGGGAGTACCGATATCACTATGCCGAGTACCATGATGTAAGTTGCATCTTTTGATGTTACTGCCATAAGTCATTGATCGACCCTATCTGAATGCGAAATTTCTCGGTACATGATATAATCTACACCCCCCCGCATACGCCCGCACACACTCGTCAACTCGAGCACACGCTACCATACAACAGAACCTCTGCATTCTTTACTGACTTTTGCTGGCACCTGTGACCTAGAAATAGATCCGTTTATTGGTAATTCAAGTCATGTTTTTTGGTTTCAGATGACACGTTGTACTGCCCAGTTTCCTCACTTTTGTCATGCCTGATCTCCTAATTGGTAACAGCATCCTGCTTCAACCATGCAGGTGGGGTACACTGTCATCTGTAATACAATGCACATTGGCAGTGGGCTGGAAATAAAACCATTGATATTCAATAATGATTGGTTGTTTCCTTGAATGCAAGTGCAAGCGCCCTGAAGGTGAGCTTCAAGATTCTTCTGTTAATGCTGATTTCTTATGTGGCAGGGCATAGGTTCGATTATCTGAAATGATGATAGACTATAGGGGAATGTAGGAGATAGTGTATAAGTGTTTAACATAAGATAAGGAGCAATAGAATACTGGGATGAATGCTGCAAGTAGTAAAACAAGGTCGAGGTGGATGCAATTAGAGGGGAGCCTTGGAAGGATTCAGAAGAGATGACATCCATGGTTCATATTGATATCGACAATAGCAGTCTTGCGTAGTGATTTATAACATCTCAGCCACAATGGAATAGATGGATTCCCAATGCTCAATGCCAAATGTTAGCACTCCTATCAACAACACTCTATATGCAAGCAAAGAGTGTAGATTGGTTGAACCCCAGACACAAAGAATTGAACAAGATGCACCTGAACATGATGTACCTGAACCAGACCCACCTCAACCAGACCTGCCTGAACCAGATACGCCTGAACCAGATAGACCTGAACCAGATGCACCTGAGCCTGATGCACAGGAAGAAAACTTGTGACATTATCATAGTTGGTTACATTAACAAACTCATAGTGCTGACCAAATGGAGCACTGAAAACCTGAATGAGAATGAGTGCACATCAATATGACTCCACCAATCATTGTAATTACAAGTGAACGCTTGAGCATTTGAGGTGACCACATGGCACAGAAGTGTTGCAGCAGTGAGAATCTACAGAACTTAGTAGATTTGTGACCTTGTGAGTGATGGTTGAGTTGAACAGGTTCATGCAGAGTTTCATATCAATTGGTGAGAAATATCAGCTTTTGTATATTGTACATCCGCCAAAAGGATACACTTATTTTCACAATATTCTCTTGTATTAGGAGGCTGCTGCTATGTTAGTGGTCAATAAGATCATATCATAAGCATAACTTGCCTTTTCTGCAGTCATCTGGGCCATGTGTGCATGATACCTTCACTACAATATTGCAGTTTATGCAGGAGATAGAGGGAGAGAATTTAGGTACACAAAAGAGAGATACAAGAGTAGAGATGGAATGGTAAGGTACAATGATGATTCAGGGGTAATCTTATTGATTCTAGCACTTGTCAGTACCAAGATTGCTAATAAATGGCTTATGAATACTCACTTACATTCAGACATTGTATCTATTATCTAGTAAATCACACACCATTTAATCACAAATTCAATATAAGTCTCACTTATACAAAGTTGACACAAAATAAATATTGGGGTTTAGGGATATATATGATGGTATGAATGGATTGTGATACATCATGTTACACTTGGCAGAGGAATAATTGCATAAAGTATCAAGGAATTCAGGTGCTCCAAGGTTTGAATGGTTATGCTCCATTTAAAGCAAAGGCTAAAATTGTAAGCTTGAATAACTGTAACAGTTAATTGCATTTAATGAAGCTGTCTTTTCTTAACTTGAACATTCAAGATTCTCTCTCTTTAAATACTCTTGATGGAAATTAGTTCACAGAACGTGTTTTCAGCTGCAGGTTTTGGCAGCCCAAACCAACATGCAGTCAGAATCCAGTTAAATCTGGACTAGAAGTATTTAGTACTTAGGCCTCCTTAAGTATGTGCACTACATGGGGTGAGCAGAAGTTCCCAATTGTCTTCAAAGTGGCAGAGTAGAATCTGCCTCTCAAAATTCTCTCTCCAGCTTGTTTGACAGTGCCCAGGTCTTCGGAAACCACCATACAATTTGACAGTGTCAGTCAAAACATACTCCCTATTCAATATCGGGTCAAGTGAGGTCACTTAGTGGCCAGTGCAGTGCTTTTATTGTCTAGTGTGCAGTGTCAACTTTTCTCCAATGGACAGTGGACATACAGCACAACATTCAAGGTCTAATTGTAGAAGCCTTTACATATGGAACAAGCATTTATTGATTGGTTTGCAGAGGCCATGTGGAATGAGGAGCCTGCACCTATATGTGGAGTGTCTTCTTTGGTGACAATCCGTATGTGCTGCTTCCACTGATTTCGAGTGGAAGAAAACATGCTTGTGAATAAAGCCAATGAAGATTAAAAGTACTCATCAATATTTGGGATATGCGCTTCAGCAGCTGATTAGTCATTCTGACAAATGCCTGGGCTAGAATAATAGATCCCTAAAGAATTGAAGCTTCCCAAAGTTGGCTTTATACAAATACCGAAAGATCATACTTGACAGGATTACCGATTGAATGTGTGATACAAGATCAAGTGTTGGCCAGGAAATACCTGTCAGAGAATGCTGCATAGTACGCATAAATACCCAAGCCTTATCTCATCATCTGACTGTTTGGGATCTTGAACTGAGTAGTACTTCAACTTCTGTCATATACCACCACAAGTTGCAGATTTACGACGAATATCAGAGCCCAGTCGTATATTCTGTCAGATGTACTCAATATCGCACGGACTGGCTTTCTCGACAAATGGCTCTGGACAGTATACACCAGCCAAGCTGTCATACTGAGAGTAAAGATATATGCAGGATTTCTGGTGCACCTGACAGTTGTTGAATCATACTTCATGAGACATTTGTTGTCAATACGCATCACTGGCCTCCGGGTTCTGGTTAGTGTTGGCAACAGTTCCAGGTTGGCCCAGGAAGGGTGTCCCCAGGTCGGATCTGGAACTACCAAGGAACGGAACCTCCCAAAGCCCAGCGGATCCAAGCCCAAACCGCACCTGAAACAACAGTTGTTTGCCTTGGTTTTGCATCCAGCAGAGCCTCATGTTTGTGACCTCAGTACTTGGGCTCCAATTACATATTTGAGTTCTGATTGTATCACAATATGATATATGCATAAACTGTGCAGTTTTGGATGCTCTTTCACCTCCAGTTCAATATTGTGCGATCCGATTAATATTTCTTGAGTCGCTGTGAAATAATGCCCAATATTGGACGATTTTCGCTTTGACTCAACCAATATTGATTGGATCGCAAATTGGAGAACGGGAGGTGAAAGAGCATCCAAATCTGCACAATTTGCGTATATCATATTGTGATACAATCAGAACTCAAATACTTAATTGGAGCCAAAGTTCTGAGTATGCAACAATGGGGAACCGGCCAAAAAAACCACAGTTCAAGAGCTGTTCAGTTTTTTGATATGGTAAAACTCTTTGCAATGTGCCCAGTTCTGTTCCAACCCGGAACTGGAACCGATCCTGGAATTTGGAATTGTTGATAACACTGTTTCCTGTCCCCATTGATTTTACCATTGATGAATTATTCAAACCCCTTCACAGAATAATCTATCCTAATGTAATGATAGCCAACTACTATGTGATGAGGCAAGCTGGGAAATCAAAATTGTTACCATGGGCTTGGTGGATTTTTAACATTCTGTTTAAGAACACTGCATTACCAGCAGAAGCTGTATCAGTTAGTCAGTGTCCATAGATGAGCATCACAACCGCTCCCGTCTTTTTAACTGGCATGCCTGAATCATTCAGAAAGAAGTGCTAATTCATTGACTTTATCACATAATTGTTATTAATAATAATGAAGAAAGCCAAACACATCCCACTCTAACCAATACTGATTTATGATACCACAATGCAAACATCAAAACTTCAATTCACTTCAAAATGACATAGAGAAATTATTCATGATATCGTAGATTGTGCCTTACAAATATAATTTTTTGACCATTTGTATCAGTTGAGAAGATTAGGTTGGTTAAATGTGTAAGGAGGAATATGTTAATTTCACTGTTCTCATTGTCTAAGATAATTGCTTATCTGACTGGTACGGATCCGGATTCTCTGTCTGCAGCTTGTTATGATCCGTATGACCCTGGCAAATCAAGCAAATCATGAACGTCATGATGTTTGGTCCACTTGTCAAACTGTGCAGCACTCTCACTTTACTCCAGAGTGTTGATGGTGATGACCCACACAGTTGTCATAGCCGGCAGCAGCCGAATCCAGTAACCATTCATTTGGAATTCTGTTTGTCTCTAGTCAGCCACTTTATTCAAATACCTGGTGCTGCTCTTCCAATACCCTGAACTACTCTATTACTACCCCAGGCTTTGCAGCTGTCATGGTGTGGCCCGGCCCACAAACTGTGAGCATAGTTAGGAATACACACATTTCGCATGAAGCTTGGATTTGATGCTACATCTCTGCAAGGTCATCATGACTCATTTCTGCATACATGTGAAATATATTCACATATTCCGCAAAATACTTAGTCTCTCACCACTTTCAAAGTCAAACCTTCTCATGCAGAGCACCAAAGAGCACTACCTCATGTGGAGGAGGTGCACTGTGGATCACAATATCCATTCTATCTTGATCATGATAGAGTTCACTAACTGTTACTGTATCATGTTTCAATTTGGGATACAACAGCATTTCTTTGACAAGCATTCAGAGAAATGTCTCTCTCATGTGTTGAATAATCGGAGAATTCACCCTTATATTGAGTGGCCAATCATTGTACAATTGCCCAGAGTGGTTGTTGGGATCCTCAATTCCTCATGATACTAATGAAAGTCATGGTGGCCACCATCTATGAACCCTCCAAGTTCCTGCAGCACCTTATGAACTGTATCTTTCCACAAGTATTTTCAGTTTTGCCGGCTCTTCCCCAGTCTATTTGAGATGAATTCGATGTGCAGTCCACTTTGGTATCCAAAAGGGTTGTAATCAATTCACAGGTTTCAATCCTGACTATGACTTGAGTGTATAAGGCTTTAAACTTCGTACTATCCGTTGTGCTGCATTCTGTTGACCTTCCAATTCTGCAGTCTGAATAGCATAAATCAAACTCTTGACTGCAAAATACAGTGCCTCTGCACCATCCTTTGCCATCTCAGTTTATTTCTCTGGATCTTCAAGTGCATCTGATATACACCACACTGTCTGCTAACACCAATAAAAAAGTGAATGTAATCCTGACATGGCTGTGACTTGAAGATTGAATCCAATTCTCACATTCATTGCAATTTGCCGGCTCTCATTGGTTTTATTCTTGTACCAACTTGAAGCATCAAATATCCCCGAACTCCATGAGCAGTATGAGAGTTGTCAGTTGCCTGATAGTTTTCCTCCGGATGCTAAGATATCATATGAAACAAGGACGATATTGCATCGGTTTACTGGCTTGGCAGTGCTGGTATTCAGATCCTGGTGGGTGACATTTGATTCTTCTCCATCCAACTAGATCACCGAATTGATATCAGTCCGATGTTATCCTGTTGATAACCTGTTCGAATTTTTCGGCCTCTCTGGGCATTGTGTCCGCTTGGATTGGTTCATGGGTAGTGTTAGCAACGGGTCCGGTTAACATGCCAGCGGTCTGAGATTGGACCAGTGAAACAGTACAGTTCGGTTCGAGACCTGGCCAAAAACCTCACCCGCAGCCTCCTGCTGGTACACACCTGGTCCAGTACCCATTATCCTGCTGGTTACTCCAGGTTTAGCTTGACCCGCTGGGTCCAATCTGCAGTTCTGAATTTCCGGTGGATCTATTTATGGTCGCATTCAAATAGCCTACTGTTGATCGTGAAATATTAACGACGGTATGTTGTTGTTCCTTGTGGATGTACCGGTTGCCTTTGTAATCTATCAATGGGGAGACACGCTCCCTGCCACATCCTGGAAATGAGCGTCAACAGAGTGTCAACGATTTTCGGTCTTGCAGCATGGGTAGTGTTAGCAACGGGTCCGGGTAACCCGCCAGCGGTCCGGGTTTGGACCGGAAAAATGGTTCGGTTCGGTTCCAGACCCGTCCAAAAACCCGACCCGGAGCTTCTTGGCGGGCCAAACCCGTACTCGTACCCGTCAACCCGCGGGTTTTGCCGGGTTTGGCTAGACCCGTCGGTTCCAGTCTCCGGTTCTCCTTTCCGGGTTTTTCTATTTATGGTCGCAATCATATATGTTACTGTTATGTGCAAAATATTAACTTTGGTACATCATTCTCTTTATTGGTTTCATTGGCAGCCTTTATACTCAAAACAAGGAGAGACATGCTCCCTGCTACATCCTGAAGTTGAGTGTGATGAAGTGTTCATCTTCCATCATTTGTAAGATTCGAGGTCCAGAATAGCCATATTGATTGCTAAGGCAGTCT